>JAEEGJ010002106.1_pt1 | contig 143253 bp, 124 predicted proteins | sample 8958761 | NCBI WGS metagenome assembly JAEEGJ01 (sample SAMN16246546, study PRJNA631951) | gut metagenome | biome: gut microbiome; feature: rumen; material: RS-attached | host: Bos | place: Iran: Karaj | collected 2018-10
CAGAAGGAAGAACCATTCTGTGGATAGCTTCCTTAGCTGCCATGGCGATCATCATGTTGTAGTCAGGCTTAGCCTTACCGTCAAGAACTTCCTGTGTCATCTGCTTGTCGCCGACATCAGCCATGATCTTGGCTGCATCGATCGTGTTATCCGTGAGGATAGCGCAGAAATATTCAACGAGTGCGCCACCGAGGATACCACCACCTACAACGAAGAATGAAGCGAAGTTAAGCTGCAGGGGCTGTCCGATCTCTGTGTAGTTACCAACGTAAGCCATGATGAGGGAAACTGTAGCGAATGCTGCAGAACCGATGGCAAAACCCTTACCGATAGCAGCTGTTGTGTTACCTACTGCATCAAGCTTATCCGTGATCTTACGAACGTCAGGTGCGAGGTGGCAAGCTTCTGCAAGTCCGCCTGCGTTATCTGCGATAGGACCGAAAGCATCGATGGATACCGTAGCGCCAACGAATGCGAGCATACCGAGAGCGGAGATCGCGATACCGTAAGAACCGCAGATAACACCGGAAACGATAAGTGCAACGATGATTACGAATACAGGAAGAAGAACTGATCTCGAACCGACAGCATCACCCTTCGTAACTACGAAAGCCTCACCCTCTGTGCACATCTCGGCAAGCTTCTGCGTAGGCTTGTGATCTGTGGAGGTGTAGTACTCTGTGATTATGCCGATTGCGATACCTGCAACGATTCCCATTACGGAAGAGATCCAGGGAGAAATCCATCCGAACTTGAAACCGTATGTTGCAAGATCAGAAGCGGAAACGCCCGTTCCGTTGAAGATCATGTAAGCAGCAACGCCTCCGAATACGATCGTGCAGCCTGCTGAGATCCATGTGGAAAGGTCGAGCTCTTTGGACGGGTTGTCACCCATCTTCTTAATGTTAGCGAGTCCAAGACCGATAAGGCATCCTACGAGACCGCAGCCTGCGAGGATCGTCGGGAAAAGGATCGTAGCATTGAATGTAGCATCGGAAACTGTCTCACCGTGTGTCTGATAAAGCGTAACGGCGATCATGAGAGAAGCGGACATTGTAGCAACGAATGACTCAAGGAGGTCAGAGCAGTTGCCGGCGATATCGTTAACGTTATCACCGATGAAGTCTGCGATAGTATTAGGGATTCTGGAGTCATCCTCAGGAAGGTCATGTCTGAGCTTACCGAGAATATCAGAAGAGATGTCTGCAGCCTTTGTGTAGTTACCGCCTGCTACACGGTTGAACATTGCAACGATGGAGCAGCCGAGAGAATATGTTGAGATTCTCATGATGTAAGGATTGCAGATGAGACCGAGCTGGATGAAACCCTGGCTCTGAGCGTCATGCTGTACACCGCCGAAGCAAAGGAGAACTGCCAGGAAGCCCAACATACCGAAGCCCTGAACTGCAAGGCCGCTGATGGAACCGCCACAGAGAGCAACCTTAACTGTCTCTCCGATCGAAAGGCTCTCTTTTGCTTTGTTCGAAGTACGAACGTTAGCATAAGTTGCGCTCTGCATACCGAGAACGCATACGATAGAACTCATCAAGGCACCCATAAGGAATGTGATACCGCTGGTCTTTTCAACAAAGAGTGTGAAGATAACAGCAACAACGGCAACAACCATAGCGATGCTCTTGAACTCCGTCTTAAGGAATGTCTGCGCGCCGGAACGGATGATGCCTGACAATTCGATCATGTCAGGAGTTCCTTCGGGCATCTTCTTAATACGGAAGTAATTGAACGCGACATAGACAAGTGCAAGGAATACTACGCCGAGTACGATTAACCAGGAAGTCGTTAATAAAGACATAAACCGGGCCCCTCTCTTAATAAATTTGATTATAGATTTGCAAAGCTACGGGCATAGTAAACCCACACTCTGTTTTAAACCCAACAGATTATACATATAAACATTTTCTTTGGCAATCAAAACAATACGGTTTTTTCCGTATAAAACAGGGATTTTTTCAGATTATTCCCTGATGAGAGAATCCACGAACAGATCGGGGTCAAAATCGGCAAGATCTTCCACGCTCTCGCCAAGACCGGCGAGCACGATCGGCTTACCTGACTGGTATGCAACGGCAATGGCGACACCGCCCTTTGCGCTTCCGTCAAGCTTGGTGATACCGACATAATCAAGACCCGTGACCTCGCCGAATCCTTCAGCCTGGATGACGGCATTCTGTCCCGTGGTAGCATCGATTATAAGAAGTGACTTGATAACCGCATCCGGAGCTTCCCTCTCGATGACACGCCTGATCTTGGCAAGCTCCTCCATGAGATTCTTCTTGTTGTGCAGACGGCCTGCAGTATCTACAAGAAGAACATCCGTGTTGCGTGCCTGGGCAGCATGGATCGCATCGAAAACGACCGAAGCCGGATCTGCGCCCTCCTGCTCCTGGGCAATAACTGCCGTTCCGGTCCTCTCACCCCAGGTCTTGAGCTGGCCGACTGCTGCAGCACGGAAAGTATCGCACGCAGCCATGAGAACCTTTTTCCCCTCTTTCTTATACCTGGCGGCAAGCTTGCCTGAAGTGGTGGTCTTTCCTGTCCCGTTTACTCCGATCATGAGGATGATATTGAGTTTTCCCGGAACTATCTCAACAGTCTGAGGTTCTCCGAGTATCTCGAGCATTCTCTCCTTGACTGAAGCAAGAACGGCTTCCTGGCTGTCATCACCGGTCTTCCTGATGTTATCCTTGACTCTCTCCATGATGTCTTCGCTCGCAGGGACACCGCAGTCGGCCCTTATGAGAAGTTCCTCGAGCTCATCGAGCATGTCCTCATCAAAGCGGCCGCTGTTAGCCGCAAGCTTTGTAAAACTTCCGGCGAAAAAGTTTCTTGTCTTCTCAAGTCCTCTTTTAAACAGATCAGCAAGTCCCATTATTTAAGCTCCATAGATAAGATCTTTGATACGCCGCGCTCGGCCATGGTAACACCGTACATCTGGTCGCAGGCTTCCATGGTACCCTTACGGTGCGTAACAAGAATGAACTGAGATTTGGACGAATGTCTTCTTACGAAGTCCGTAAATCTCGTGATGTTAACGTCATCCAACGCCGCCTCGACCTCGTCCAGAATAACGAACGGAGAAGGCTTCAGTTCCTGAATGGCGAAAAGGAGTCCTATAGCCGTAAGACAGCGCTCACCGCCTGACAGGAGCGAGAGATTCTGGAGTTTCTTTCCCGGAGGCTGTGCCTTGATATCAATGGCACATTCCAAAACGTCCTCCGAATCGTTGCCCAATATTATTTCTGCCGTACCGCCTCCGAAAAGATCCGTGAAGACCTGACCGAAGTTCTTGTTGATGGTATCGAAATGCTCGGTAAACTCGGATCTCATCTTTGTGAGGAGTTCTTCGATTACCTGCTCGAGATCCTTCTTGGCAGCCTCGATATCGTCTCTTTGTTTTGTCATGAAATCGAGTCTTTCAGAAAGCTCTGAGAACTCCTGGAGTGCACCCAGATTAACAGGACCCAACGCCTTGATGGCATTCTTTAATGTCTGGATCCTTTTAGTCTGCTCACCGATCTTTGTTACCGGTTCGACGGAATCCTTGATGTTGTCATATGTAGTCTCATAATCTTCCCAGAGCCTGTTCTTGTTCTGGTCGATCTCGTAAAGTATCTTGTCATATTTCGAAACATGGGCATTAAGCTTTGCCTGCAGCTCACTTATCTCATTTCCGCTTGCAGCAAGTCTGTCACCAAATGATGACAGATCACCAGAGACGGCAGCTCTCTTCTCAAAGAGTTCTGCAATCTTATCTTCCAACACTTTCTGCTGCTTGGCATTTTCGTCAAGCTTTGCATCCAGTCCGTTTATCTCCCTGGTAATGCTGTTAACGGTCTCTTTCGCTTCTTTTATTGCCGAATCGAACTTGTCTCTTCCCTGCTTGGCCTCTTCGATCTGCTTCTTGATGTGACCTGCAAGATCAAGGATACCGCTTCTTTCGGTGAGTTTGCGTTCGGCAAGGGATGCAGCCTCCCTGACCTTGGCTACGACCTGTTCGAGCTTAACTGCCTGCTCTTCGGAAAGCCTCTGCTGCTCTTCGATCTCTTCCTGGTAATCAGCCAGTTCGCCGTTTACCTCACCCTCAATACGGGTAAATTCCTCCATATCCTCTTCGAGTCTTAATTTCGATTTGGATACCGTCTGCATATTCTCATCGAAATGTGCGAGAGTCTCTTCAGTCTCGTCCAGTCTCGTCCTGGTATTGTTATATTCGCCCTCGGCCTTGACCTCTTCAAGCTGATAGAACTTGAGCTGTTCACCGAGCTGAGCTAGCTCGCGCTTTATGGTACCGATACCGTCGTCGACTTCCTGACGCTGATCTTCGGAATCAGCAAGCTTTGCCTCTAATTCGGCAACCGCCTTTGTAAGCGAATCGATCTCGGCCTTCCTACCGATGATTCCCGTACCGGCTCCGGTTTTTCTCAAAGAACCGCCCGTAAGCGATCCTCCGGGATTTACCGAATCACCCTCAAGCGTCATTACCTTATATGAGCGGCCCGTCCTGGAAGCTATGATCCTCGCAGAATCCAGGTCATCCGCAACAAGTATCCTGCCCAAAAGGTTTGATACGATATCTTCAAGATTGCGGTCCGCTTTAACAAGCTCGGAAGCCACACCGATATATCCCTTTACGCCCTTAGCCTTTCGGAGATCATCCTCGTCAATGTATCTGGCCTTTATGTTCTCGATAGGAAGGAACGTGATCCTTCCAAGTCTCTTTTCTTTAAGGATCCCGATAAGTTCAGCGGCATCCGCTTCACTCTTGGTTACAACATTATGAAGTGCATTTCCCAAAGCCGTCTCGATAGCGGTCTCATACTTGCCGTCTGTCTCGATCAGGTCACCCAGAATGCCTACCATGAGCTTCTTAACTGACCTGTCAGTCTCGGAAAGCTCAATAAGGCGTCTTACGGACTCCTGATAACCTTCTTTACGCTTATCGATGTCTTTCAATGTTTTGAGCTTTGATTCTTCGGCAGAAAGCTTTCTGTTATTGATCTCGAAAAACTGATTGAGCTCGACCTGACGTCCCCTCAGTTCCTCGAGTTTCTTATTCCTGACTTCGATATCCTTGGAAACATCGCCTTTAATCTTTCTGATCTCGTTCAGAGCCTTTTCCTGCTCTACAAGAGCTGTGCTGAGTTCGGTCTTTCCGCTCTCGGAAGCAGCTCTGGCTTCCTGCATATCCTTGATCTTGTCATCAAGGGCAGATATTCCTGCCTGACATTCGGTTATCTTCTTTCTTGTCTCGAAAAGTTCTTCGGTCTTAGCCTTTATCTTGGAATCAGCTTTGCCTGCTTCTTTGCGGCTGTTCTCATACTCCTCGAACTTCGCCTGGCGTTCCTTGTCAAGTGTCTCGCTGAGGGTCTTGGCCTCATCCGCTTCCTTAAGAAGACTGTCAGCCTTGGCCTTCTTCTCATTAAGTTCTTTAGTGAGCTTTTCTACTGTCTCATCCGTGGACTCCATGTCAGACTTGAGTTCTTCGATCCTCTGATTAGTCTGGTTAAGTCTTTCTATCGAGACCTTCTTATCCGTCTGCGCCTCGTGTTCATACTCGGTAAGGTCAGAAAGATCCTGCCTTCTGTCCTCGATCTCGTTATCCAGCGCTTCACTCTTCTCTATTATCTGCTGATGGCTTTTCCTGAGCTTAAGATATTCGTCTTCGCGTTCCTTTATCTCGTTCTCGAGCTGTTCCTTAAGGCCTGCCGAATCGCCCATCTCCTTATTGGCTTCAGTGATCTTATGAACGAGGAGCGAAGTCTCGAGCTTCTTTAATTCCTCATAGTTCTCATTGAACTTGCGGGCTTTGCCGGCCTGCTCCTCGAGAGGACCCTTGCGTGTCTCCAGTTCGCCCAGAATGTCATTGATCCTTACGAGGTTCTGCTCGGTATTGTTGAGCTTTCTCTGTGCCTCGTCTTTCCTGACACGATACTTGACGATACCTGATGCTTCCTCAATGACACGGCGTCTGTCTTCAGACTTGGTAGAGAGAATATCATCGACCCTGCCCTGTCCGACCAGTGAATAGCCGTCACGTCCCAGTCCGGTGTCAAGGAAAAGGACCGTAATGTCTTTAAGACGGCAATTGACCTTATTTATCTGGTATTCTGATTCACCTGACCTGTAAAGCCTTCTGGTAATGCAGATCTCAGGAAAGGCATAATCGATATAACCGTCTGAATTATCGAAAGTAATGGATACTTCGGCATAGTTCATGGAACGTCTGGCTGAAGTGCCGTTAAAGATGACGTCTTCCATCTTGCCGCCGCGGAGCTGCTTGACGCTCTGTTCGCCCAATACCCAACGGACCGCATCACTGATGTTGGACTTTCCGCTTCCGTTAGGACCAACCACGGCCGTAAGACCGCGGTCAAAGTCGATACAAGTATATTCGGGGAACGATTTGAACCCCTGAAGCTCCAGTTTCTTTAAATACATTCTCCGGTCAGTTCCGTCTTGATCCTAAATTTCACGCAAGCATTATAACTCAAACGAGGTCTTTTTGTGGGACAATCTGCTTAACATCCTTCAGGGTAAAGGCGCATATACTCCTTTAAGCCCTTCTCAGCGCACTTTTGCTCGGCATCCTTTTTACTGTGGCCGGTCGCGCTTGCAAGAAGAACGTCATCCGAGTAGACACTAACGTCAAATTCTTTCATGTGTGCAGGACCTCTTTCGCCTGTCACTTCAAATCTGATCGTGTGCTGGAACCCTCTTGTCTGCGCGAGCTCTAACAGCCTGCTCTTGTAATCCAGGAAAATCTCGCCGTTAACTGCCTTATTTACCGTTTCGGTAAGATTTTTCAAGATACATTTCTTAGCCTGTTCGAATCCGCCGTCAAAATATACTGCCGCAATAACCGACTCAAAACAGTCAGCCAGCGTCGAATCCTTGTCATTGCCCCCGCTTTGCGCTTCACCCTTGCCAAGAAGCAGATAGTCTCCCAGATGGAGCCTTCTGGCTACCTCGGCAAAAGATTTCTCACAGACGGAGACGCTTCTCATTTTCGAGAGATATCCTTCGTCAGCCTGAGGCTTTAACTCGTAGATCATCTGTCCTACAACAACGTCGAGCACCGCATCACCGATGAATTCCAGTCTCTGGTTGGATTCCCAGTGTCCTCTCCCCGACTCGAAAACGTAGGTCGTATGAGTAAAAGCCGTTTCCAGGAGCGACTTGTCTTTAAAGGTATATCCCAGATCATTTTCGAATTTTGAATAATCAGTCATAGTAATAATCGCTCAAGATATATTTACGAGAAACGGCTGAATGCATAAAAACGCACCCAGCCGTCAAACTTCAAAGTTAATTCAGAGATCTTAAGATCTCCGGTATATTAGCCCTCTGTAAGGCTCTGAATATACTCGACTGCATCCTTGACGGTAACAACCTTCTCAGCTACATCATCAGGGATCTCGATATCGAATTCCTGCTCCATAGCCATAACGAGCTCAACCATATCAAGAGAATCTGCGTTGAGATCGTCAACGAAAGAGGAATCCTCAGTAATTGTATCCTCATCTACGCCGAGCTGATCAACTATCATCTGCTTAATCGAGTTGAAAAGTTCTTCATTTGTCATAATAAGTACCTCCGTACGATTCTAAATAAATCCACAAACTGTTTTTAATGTAAGTTAAGGTTTTTGTCAATAGGCTATTTTGACTGTCGAAGTTCTTTGACAATTACCCCTTCAGGTATTGTTTTCCCTTAATAAGATAGTCAACCCCCGATACAATCGTCATAATAACACATATTCCGAAAAGGACATCTCCGATTACGGTAACAACGCACAATCTTAACGGATATCCATCGAAACCAAGACCGAAAATCTTCATGAGCAAAGGCTCAAACATAAGATAGATTAGAGCTATCATCTGCGTTACCGTCTTGATCTTGCCTATCATCTTGGCGGCGATGACTTCACCTTTGGCAGCGGCTATCATGCGAAGCCCGGATACCGCGAACTCTCTGAGAATAATGACCATTACGGCCCACGCGGAAAGCCTTCCCAACGCGATAAAAGCGAGCATAATGCTTATAACAAGGATCTTGTCAGCCAGCGAATCAAGGAATTTGCCGAGATCGGTAATGAGGTTATACTTCCGGGCGATCTTGCCGTCAGCCGCATCCGTAAGTGATGCCAGGATAAAAACACCTGCGGCTACGAGCATGCCGTTTGAATTGATGAAGCTGTTCCATCCTTCAGGCTGCCATCCGAATATATTGACCGGGAGCATGAAAAGGAGAGTTACCGGTACGAGTACTATCCTCAAGATCGAAAGCTTGTTGGGAAGATTCATGACCTGCCTGCTCCTTTACAATAAATAATTCTTTTTAAAGAAAATCATACTAATAATATACAAAATTACTTATCCGTCAAATCGTAACGGCAGTCATATCGTATTCATCCGAACAATCGACGATCTTAGCCTCAACGAAGTCGCCTATCTTAAGCTCACCATCCTGTGAAGCTATATAGATCACCGGATCCACCTCAGGAGATTCGCCGTAACTTCTGCCGATATAGAATATGCCGTCATCAGATACCGAACAGATATTCACCTTGGTTACCGTACCAAGCCGTTTCTTAGACTGTTCCGCAGATATCTCTTTCTGAAGCTCATATATCTCGTCATATCTTCTCAGCTTGGTCTCGTCATCAATCTGATCAGGCATGTCATAAGCAGGTGTCCCCTCTTCCGGTGAGAAGATAAAGCATCCGAGTCTGTCGAACTTCCACTTGCGGAGGTTTTCCTTCAGATTATTAAAGTCTTCCTCGGTCTCGCCGGGGAAACCTACCATTACCGTCGTTCTGATAATGCAGTCAGGCATGGCTTTTCTGATCATCTCAAGCCTTGACGTTATCAGTGCGGCATTATCCCTGCGGTACATGGCCTTAAGGATCTTATCCGAACCATGCTGGATCGGAATGTCAAGATAATGCGCAACCTTGGGATTACCAGCCATCTCTTCAATGAGATCCGGAGTAATTCCGTCCATATATCCGTACATGACACGGATCATCTCGATACCGTCGATCTCAGAAAGCTTTTTAAGGAGCTTGGATAAGCATCTCTCGTTGTAAAGCTCTATGCCGTAATTAGTCGTATCCTGGGCAGCAAGAACTATCTCCTTAACGCCCTTCTTCGCTATGATCTCTGCCTCTTCGATGATATCTTCCATCGGACGGGAGACAAAAGTTCCCCTAATGAGCGGTATCGCACAGAAGCTGCATCTGTGACGGCATCCTTCGCCTATCTTGAGCCATGCATATGCCTCTGTCGAAAGATCCCTGTCCTTAACAAGATGCGCAAAACCGCCTACTCCGGAAGTAAGGTTAATCTTATCCGAATTCTCATTATCGATCTCAGAAACGAGCTTTGCCACAACGTCGACTATGTCACCGTAATGGGCAGTTCCCAATACGGCATCTACCTCGGGAAGATCCTTCAGGATGTCTTCAGGATATCTTTGCGAAAGACAGCCCGAGACAATGATCTTTTTTACATTTCCGTTCGGGACCTTAAAATCCGCACACTCAAGAATGGCATCGATCGCTTCTTTCTTGGCTGATTCAATAAATCCGCATGTGTTGATCACTACGATATCAGAACCTGCAACATCGTTGATAACATTGTACCCGGCATTCTTGAGCTCAGTGGACATATTCTCGCAGTCGATGAGGTTCTTCGAGCATCCCAAAGCCAGAAGCGTGATCTTGATGTTCTTATTGTCAGGTGTAATCTTATTCATTTGTTAACAGACACTTTCATTTTATGTTTGTAAACAATATACGTTATAAGCGTTAAAAGGAAAAGGACAATAACCTGGAGAACAATATAAGCACACCATAAAGACTGCCCAAAACCTCCTAATACGATCCCCTCATCTTTGGGAATAATATGTGTCGCGTTGAGGATTAATTCCATTGCAGCACCTGCAGTAAATACAAGAAGGACCTGCCAAGGAATGTGTTTCTTAAAGTTATAGACAAAAGCCGAGATCAGATATACCGGCGCAAGTATAAATCCCCACATAAATAATGTTTCGTCTTCTGATCTCATATAAATGAAAGCAAGTATTATGAATAACACATGATACAGCAAGGCAACCAAGCATTGAACTGCAAGATCCCGTTCAGTAAAGACCGCCTTCATTCTTTCAGATGTAATCCTTATGATCTGCCCGAAATGATATCCTATCGAATTCCCGTCATCCATCTGTGGTTCTCCAATCACCGAGAAATATTTTGATTATCAAACTATTCTTACAATATCACTTCGCATATAAGGTTTCAACAGCCTAAACATCATTATCTGAGTTAAATCTGTGGCACTTGGCGTTAATTCAGAAAACCAGAAAAGTCAATAAAAAAGGCTGTCTTAATAGACAGCCTTTATTTCATAAAATAAACAGTAAATATCACTGATCAAGATATTGCCTGAACGCAGACCTTGAAGTCTCCTGACTATAGCCTCTCATTTGAGCAAGCTTAATATATTCAGCTTCCCTGTCAGCAGAATCATCCTGCGGTTCGCCAAAATTAGCTTCATAGAGCATCTTGCAGGTATCAACATCGCTTTCTAATCCCGTAACGACTTCGTCTGCGCAATCCGGATCGATTCCGGCCTCAAGCAGGCGTTGGAATATGAACTGCCGGCTTTCCTGCTTCTTGCCTGAACGCACCGCGAGAACCTTGCGCGATGCACGCATATCATCGATATATCCGGAACTGACCAGATTCGTTACGGCACTGTCTGCCGTATCTTCAGAAAAGCCTTTCTGAAGAAGATAAAGCCTGATCTTACCTGAAGAATATATACCGGTACCGATATGCCTGATCGCACAGGTCACGGCTTCCTTGGTCAATCTATTATCAGACATCGATTCCTAAGATATCGTCATCATCAGAGTCTTCTTCAGGTGCTTCAACATCCGCACCGCCTGAAATAACCTCATCGGCATCATCGTCTGCCGGCATGTAGGACTCTCTGATCTTCTCTTCGATCTCTTCCTTGATATCAGGATGATCGATAAGGAACTGCTTTGCAGCATCTCTTCCCTGCGCGATCTTGGCTCCGTTATAAGCAAACCATGATCCGCTCTTATCAATGATGTTATTCTCAACACCAAGATCAATGATACATCCTTCGGAAGATACGCCTTTACCATACATGATATCGAATTCGGCTTCCTTAAACGGAGGAGCTACCTTATTCTTAACTACCTTAACCCTTGTATGGCTTCCGACTACATCCGTACCGTTACGGAGCGTCTCGACCTTTCTGACATCAAGTCTTACTGATGCATAAAACTTAAGAGCACGGCCGCCGGGTGTGGTCTCGGGATTACCGAACATGACACCGACCTTCTCACGAAGCTGGTTAATGAAGATACATATGGTATTAGACTTGGAGACTACAGGCGCGAGCTTTCTCAAGGCCTGGCTCATAAGTCTTGCCTGAAGGCCTACATGGGAATCACCCATCTCGCCTTCGATCTCGGCTCTCGGTACCAGTGCAGCAACAGAGTCGATAACAACAACATCAATGCATCCGCTTCTGACAAGAGTCTCGCAGATCTCCAATGCCTGCTCACCTGTATCAGGCTGTGACAGAAGGAGATTATCGACATCTACACCGATATTACCGGCATATACAGGATCAAGCGCATGCTCTGCATCGATGAAAGCACATGTGCCTCCCATCTTCTGTGCTTCAGAAACACAGTGAAGCGCTACCGTGGTCTTACCGGAAGACTCAGGTCCGTAGATCTCAATGATCCTTCCCCTTGGCAATCCTCCGATACCAAGTGCGATATCAAGTGTCAGAGCACCTGTGGGAATGGTATCTATCTCTACCTGTGCCTTGTCGCCCAGACGCATAACCGCACCCTGACCGAACTGCTTCTCTATCTGCGCCATGGCGGCGTCAAGAGCTTTCCTTCTCTCATCTTTGTCCTGTAACTGGGCTACCGATCCTTTGGCAGCATTCTTACTCTTAGCCATATCGTCCTCCTGAATGTTGTTGAACATTTGTTCTTATTTATGAGTTTAATTCTATGTTTATGATACACTTTTGTCAACAAAATAAAGCTTACAAATTAGAACAAATACCGACAAGTCCATTTAATCGGACGCGACCCCCAAAGAAGCCTTATAAATAGGGATTTTCGATCAACAAAAAATATACCGCCGCTCAAACAGCGGCGGTAAAAATGACAAAAACCGACAAAAACCGACAAATTTCAGCGAGCGGAAAAAACGCTGTGCGGATATATCTTTTTACTAAGGTGTCGGAAAACCCAGCTTTTTCAGGATCTTATCTACTCTGTCTCTGTACGCATCGTCATCTTTGATCGTGTAGACGTAAATGTATGTATCACCGGAATAATACCAGCCGCCATAACAATATCCGTCAATAATATCATCATTCAGATTTCCGTTAAGAGTGAAATACTTATATCCGTCAGAAGAAATATCTGTAATCTTTCCATCAAAAATACCGGACTCAACATATTTCTTATATTGTGTGGAATACATTCCTTCTGCATTACTGATATCATCCGAGTTCCATATGACGGCTTCTAAACTGTTCATATAACTCCCGTTTTTTACAGTTACATCATAGCCATAGTGAAGTCCTTTCATTGTCCCGGCATCTTCATCCGTTCCGCCGATGTCAATAACTGTTCCGTCCATGGGTAAGAAATCATTATTCTTAGCTCCGACTTTGGCATCGAGAATAGCCTTCTTGAACTGATCTGAAGTCTTGCTCTTTACGCCGCCGGAACATGACGCTATGGAAAGGACCATAGAACTCAAAAGAACAACAGATATAACTTTCTTTAATACCTTACCCATAGACTGTCCTCCTCAGATTTTTATAAATCAGAAATCGTCGTAGTCTTCCGAATCAAAGTTCTGATAATAGTAGACAAAGCTGTCTATTATCTGATCGCGTGAGCGGAAGTTCCCGATTGCTTTTCCGCCGTTCTCCAGGCTCGCGATCCACTCCTCATCAATCATGCAGCCTACGTCCATGTTGATACCGTATTTTGCTTTCTTCAACAAGGGAACATCAGAAGCATCACCCAGGCAGAATAAATATCCGCAGAGCAAACGAATATACTCTGAACTGCCCTCCTGATAATTGGAAATCTCTTCTTCCAATAAAGAAATGATATAGTCCTTTGAAATCCTTCCGAAATCAAAGCCCAACTCGGCTATTAAATTCTCCGCGCGCTGTTCATTAGTCATAGACAGATCCCCATATTATTCAAATCACTTATGCCTACAGGATAATTATACCAAGAATCACATGTAACATAAAAGTGCGGATAAAACAGTCTACGGAATGATAATATCCCCATCAGAGAATCCGGCTCCTATTCCCGAATACTTTTTCAGAACCAGGCGTTGTTCTCCTGAACGTTTATATTTTCTGATCATCGAAGCTACGGATTTCAATGCCTTCTCATGCTCACATAATCCCGTAGTTCCGATCATATGCATAGGGGAGGAAAAATAAGGATCACAAGCCCAATCATCATTATCAGGATCAAAGGTCTTACACACTTCCAAAGAAACTCCGATACCATCTTCATTGGGACCGAAAAGCAAGAAGAGAATGCCGCCACCTGTTGGGATCTCTTTATCCGTAAGCACTCCGTTCAGCCATGTCTCAAACTTCTCATAGCTGCCGGCAGCAGGTTTCGGAACGCCTGTTGTTTTGGATTTCCTTATTTCCCTGATAAAAGAATAATCATTTCCTTTCCTGACAAATTCTTTTATGTCCAGTTCAGGAGATATCTCATATCTGTACTCATCCATAGGAGATCCTTTGAAACCGGACGGTATGCTTTTATCCGAACCGCTTCGTCCGGGAATGTAATAATACATATGACATATGATCGAAGCATCATCCATATATTCGTATTTTTCAGTCCGGCTGCTGTGGCCGGGGTTTATGGTTGCAAAATAAACGATTCTTCCAAGTTCATCATACCTGAACTTATATACATCACCATACCGGTGTTTTCCGTTATAAAAAGGATTATCGGACTCATGCAGTTCCATAGCCCACCTGTATCCTTGAAGATCAAAGAAAAATTTCGTTTCCCGTCTTCCAAATTCATTTACATGAGTAATAAAAAGCGGTCTTTCCTCCGCGTCATATCCGATCACATTATATCTGTCACCGTCTTTGACTGCTTTTTTCAGTACACGGCCTCTGGTATGACCGCCTATGACTCTGTAATCCACAAGACTGGGAGATTCGATGCCCAGCCAGTTCGCTGCAGTAGTATATTTGACTTTATGCGGATTTTCCCTTGCATGCAAAAAATTCCGGAAATGATCTTCCGCAAATCTGATCGCATCCCTTACATCCAGTTCCTTATCAAACTCAATATAATTATTCTTATTCATCAAGGAGTTCCTCATTTACGAATCTGATGATCTCTTCGGTATTCTCCAAAATATATTCCTTGAATGTTGATGTGCCTGCATCTGACTGTGATGCACCCTGGTCTTCACCGTAAACAATCCATTTACCGTTTATGGCGAGATTTGTTGAGATGATGATATTGCCTTCGCGGCAGACCATCCAAACGATAGATGCATCCGTCACTCCCCACTCATCTGAGATGAACCAGTTATCTCCTTCTTCCCAGTGGAGGCCTTTGTCGAAGTCCTTGGATTTATCGTAATACTCCCTGTATGCTTTTTGGGCATCTTCCTCGGATCCGTAGACCTTAAAAGTCAGATATTCGATCTCTGACGTTCGTCCGTGAAATCCGCTGTTGGAGATCTGAAGATAGCTGATACCGTCCTTTTCTCTTTCCGAAATATTCCAGTCAGATATGTCGTTATTGTCCTGCACTGATGTCTCAGTATCAGATTCAGATTCCTTTTCTCTCTTGGAAACCACAGCAGATCCAGTCATCCGCGTTCCGGGTTTTCCATTGCTGTTGCCGCATGCCGTAACAGTTCCGATAATCAACACCAGAAATAAAACCATTGATAATATCCCGGAACAGAGCGGGCGGTTAGATTTTTTCATGTTTTTTCGGGAATTTATTCCCCTGACATCTCCTGAACTAACTCAAGGATGAAATCTCCGAAATCATCTGCAAGAGTATCAATCTGCTCATATGTATCCATCTGACAGGATGCCAGGATAACTTTAGGCTCACCATCCGGGTTGAGATTCGAATAATCGAGGAAGACCATATCACCATTGCCGCAATTATATATGGGAATCCATTCATTCGGAAGTAAATATTCTATTCTGTCATTAAGTGCATAAGCAACGGAATTGCCTTCTAATACGGTTAAATTATCAGGATCAATACCGAAGATCTCGGTTCCGAAGAAAGACATATATCCGTATTTACTGTAGAAATCCGTCATTTGTCTGGAGAACTTGATTCCAAGCATCTCTTCAGCCTTTTTGATATCTTCTTCGGATTTTCCGCCGGCAGTCGTATAATACTGACAGCTCGGAGCCAGTGCCATCGCTTTTTCGTAATTTGAATAACTCATGTTTACCTCCACCGGAAACCAGATAATAGTTGTTTGCTCTGTTCATTTTTATTCTATCAAAAGATGACACGAAATTTTCAATTATAATTTTCGTCTCAGAAACTTAAAAACATGCCGTAAACAAACCTGCCGTTTAAATAATTATATTGTTTTCACGTTCGTTCCTTCAGGGATATTATCATAGATCCACTCGGCTACATCTATATGAAGTCTGATACAACCTGCTGAGATATGGGCTCCGAGGGTCGGATTCTGGATCGTTCCGTTGTAATTATACGTAACGCTGTGAAAATAATACGGGCCGTTCCACTGGGTCGCATAATAGCAGAGAGAACCGTGTGAATAGAAGTATGGAAGCTTTCCAGTTACCTCGAATTCCCCTCTAGGCGTGGAACTCCCGACCTTGCCGCATGACATCGGATAGATCTTGTATAAAGACCACTGATAAACACTTCCCGTGAATATCATGATGTAACAATTGTCGATATCGGCAAAGATATAATATGGAGTCTCGCTGTTATAAAATTCTTCGTTAATACAACGGACATGCTTGGCGGCACCCTTATAACACCAGCCGAGATCACCGTCTTCATCAAGATCATAATAGTCTTCACCGATACATGTCATTCCGTAATCGTGATCCTCAGTATCGCCTAAAATATCCTGCTCTACGGAAATGTTATATTCGTGGCAAAGCCTTACAAAATCATTCGAAGACAGACATTCCCTGAATACAAGATATCTGCTGTATCCGTCTTCGAGCATGGAAACATAGTAGTATTTGCCGCCTTCATCTGCATATCTTCCGCGGGCACCGGCATACAGATCTTCCACGAACTGTTCATCACTCTGCCCAAGTTCTTTGTACTCGTCAGAAAAATAGAAATGAAACATCACGTCATAAGCTGCAGATATTCCGTTGTCGAGGCTTTTTGCCAGTTTAAGCTTCTCTTCCTCATCAGCATGCATCTGACGGGTGACGATCGCATAAAGCCTGCCGACAAATTGAATATGTTTGGGATCTATATCTTCTTCAGTCAATTCATCTTCATCGAAAGAATCAGCAATGACCGGTACCGGAGCAGCGTTTACAGCCATAGACAAAACAGTTACAACTGCTAAGACAAGGGTGATCAGCTTTAATGCAATTCTTTTAAGCATCCGGTTATCTCTCTGTCAGGGTCATCTAAGGACATAATAACATTATTTTCCCGTTCGTGTGTTCATCTTTATTTTTTATGAATAAAACTTTTATGTTTTGTGAATATTGGTTTTAAGTTATTGAAATGGATGATACGGAAAACTATCATTGAATTTAATTATTAATCATTCTTGATATTTACCGGAGGGCGTAATGAAAAGATTGAAAAAGACCGATTACATCATTATTTCGATCATACTGCTACTTGTAATAGGTATTGTTTTATTTATTTTCGGCAGCAATATCACCAAAAACAGTAATTCCGTGCAAACAACAGAAACCGAAACCGATGTCTCTTACGAATCCTTCAACGGTAAAAGGATCGGCATAAGGACAGGAACCAGCTTCGAAGCTCTGACTCTCGAGCACTTCCCAGACAGTGAATACTCATATTTCGACACTGACAGCGACCTGATTACTGCTCTTATGAGTAATAAGATCGACGGATTCCTCGATGATGAACCTGTGTCAGCAATGATTCATATAGAGCACAAAGAAGTCGACTATATGAAGAGTTTGCTCGTGGACGACGATTATTACTGGGGCTTCAATAAAGATTCCGACAGATCTGACAAGATACGTGCAGAATTCAACGAAACACTTACCAATCTCAGATCGAGTGGCGAACTCGATAATATGAAGGCAAAATGGATGGGTGAAGATGAATCTGTCAAGACATATGACAAATCTGGGCTCACAGGTGAGAATGGCACGATAATGGTTGCTGTCGTACCCGATAAGGTTCCTTTCTCATACATTTCCAACAATGAAATGACAGGTTACAACATTGAGCTGTTGACGATCTTCTGCCGTGAACACGGATATAACTACGAGCTTGAGATGACACCTGTTCCCGGAATGCTCGCCGGAATTCAATCCGGCAGATACGATATCGGAGCAGGAACGCTTTCTTATACTGAGGAACGCAGTCAGATCATCAATTTCTCCGATGTAATATATAACGGCGGTGTTGTAATGGTCGCCAGATCAGAGGATCTCGGCACATCAGGTTCTGCAAGCGCACCTAAATACGACCTTTTCAACGGTAAGCGTATCGGTATAAAAACAGGCTCAAGCTTTGAACCTATAACCTTAAGTTTTTATCCGAATGCCGAGTACTATTATTTTGATTCATCCAGCGATCTCATAACTGCTCTTAAATCAGATAAGATAGACTGTTTTCTTGAAGATGAGCCGGTAGCTGCTGTTATTCACGGCGAACAACCTGATGTTGACTATATCAGACAACCGCTGATGGATGACGATTACAGCTTCTGTTTCCAAAAGGGCACACCGCGTTCATTGAGCCTTCAGGGGCAGTTCAACGAATTCCTTGCTAAGCTCAAGAGCAATGGAAAACTTGATGAACTGAAGCAAAAATGGACTGCTGGTGACGCATCCGCAAAAAAATGCGACTCATATGACCTTACAGGTGAGAACGGAAATCTTATGGTTGTTGTCTTACCTGATCTTGTTCCTTTCTCTTATATTTCTGATAACAAACTTGAAGGTCTTGCTGTAGAACTCACATATCTTTTTGCACAGGAATACGGCTATGACGTCACTTTCGAACAGGCTACGATCTCAGCGGGTATTGCAGGTCTTACTTCAGGTAAGTACGACATACTTGCCGGAAGCATTTCATATACAGAAGAAAGAGCTCAAAGCATTGATTATTCTGATGTTTTCTACAATGGTGGTGTTGTTGTCATTGCAAGAACTTCCGATCTTAATTCAGAAGGTAATTCTTCAGCAGAAAAAACATCATTTGTTGAATCCGTTAAAGCAAGCTTCGTAAAGAACTTCATTACAGAATCCAGATATGTTCTTATTCTCCAGGGTATCGGAACGACATGCATAATTACCGGTCTTTCCGTCATATTCGGTTCACTGCTGGCATTCTTCATCTGCCTCTTCAGAAGAACTGACAGTATTCTGGCAAACAAGATCGCGAATCTGTACGTCAAACTCCTTCAGGGCACTCCAATGGTCGTTCTCCTGATGATCCTGTACTATGTCGTTTTCGGAAAATCAGGCATTAATGCCATATGGGTAGCCGTAATCGGATTCTCACTTAACTTCGCTGCTTATACATCCGAGATCCTGCGTTCCGGAATAGAGAGCATCGATGGAGGCCAGAGAGAAGCAGCATTGGCTCTCGGATATTCAGAGAATCAGGCATTCTTCAAGTTCATATTCCCTCAGGCTTCAGTTAGACAGATTCCCGTATACAGAGGCGAGATCATTTCCCTAATGAAGAATACATCCATCGTCGGATACATCGCGATACAGGATCTCACCAAGATGAGCGACATCATAAGGAGCCGTACATACGAGGCATTCTTTCCTCTCATTGCAACGGCCATCATCTACTTCATCCTTGCTTGGATAATCGCTCTTGTACTGAACCTGATCCTTTCCAAGATAGATCCGAAGGCAAAGAGAGCTAAGGCAAAAGAAAAGGAGGCTACTGAAGTATGAGTATGATAAAGGTTGAACACCTCCGTAAAGAGTATCCCAACGTAATACCTCTAAAAGATGTAAATTGCGAGATTAATAAAGGGGACGTAATCTCCATCATCGGGCCTTCAGGAACCGGTAAATCCACCTTCTTAAGATGCCTTAACCAGCTCGAACAGCCGACATCAGGCACTGTTACATTCGACGGAGAAGTCATTACGGATCCGAAATGCAAAATGGAAAAGGTCAGACAGAAGATGGGAATGGTTTTCCAGTCATTCAATCTTTTCGCTAACCTGAACATAATCGATAACATCACAAATGCGCCGGTCAAGCTTCTCGGGATGTCCAAAGAAGATGCATTCAAAGAAGGCATGGCTCTTCTGAAGCGCGTTGGTCTGGCGGAAAAAGCATACAACTTCCCGGATGAGCTTTCCGGCGGTCAGAAGCAGCGTGTCGCCATCGCCCGCGCAATCGCGATGAAACCTGAAATGATCCTTTTTGACGAGCCTACGTCCGCGTTGGATCCTACAATGGTCGGTGAAGTTCTTCAGGTAATACGTTCGCTTGCCCAGGAAGGCATGACGATGATGATAGTTACCCATGAGATGAGATTCGCACGCGATGTTTCCACCAGAATCTTCTATATGGATGAAGGCGGAATCTATGAGGAAGGCACTCCTGCGGAGATCTTTGAAGCGCCGAAAAAGGAAAAGACCAGGATTTTCATCAAGCGTCTGAAGCAGCTCCCGTTCGTTATCAAGAATGCGGACTTCGACTATATTTCCTGCATATCCCGCATAGAACTGTTCGGCAAGGACAACGCAATCTCAGCAAAGACGATCAGGGATCTGCAGCTGGTCTTCGAGGAAATCGTAAAACAAGGCCTTGCGGAACGCGAAAATGTATACCCTGTAAATGTCACGATCGAATACTCCGAGGCAGACGGGAGCATTTTATTCGAGGCAACGTATAAAGGTGAAAGCTTCGATCCGGTCAGAAACGGCAACGAGATCTCAGCATCAATCATTAAGAATGCCACTTCATCATGTGAACACCAATATGAGGACGGTGTCAACAGATTTAAGAGCATTATCCGCAGTGGTATAATCAATAAATAGAGTTTTTCCGGAGGATTATATGAAGACTGAAATAATCAATATCTCCCCTAACGGAACGGGTATGGACAAGGCATTGGAACTTACTGAAAAAACCGCTGCTTTCTGCGGTCTTGATCATAAGTCTGCACTTCGCCTTCGTCTGCTCTCCGAGGAATTGATTGAGCTCATGCGTTCCTTTACTGACCTGCTCCTGGGTGACTTTTGGCTCGAAGCAAATGACAATAAGGTCGAGATTCATTTAAAGACTGATATTCCGATGGACTTGAAAACGCGGAAAGAGCTCCTCTCCGTATCTTCTTCTGGCAAGAATGCCGCAGCCAAGGGTCTTATGGGCAAGATACGCGAAATGATCACCACGGCTTCACTTCCCGAAGATCCCGAGACAAAAGCCATGGCCGATCAGGCTTTGGGCATAATGGCTTTAGGCGGTCAGATCGGATCTTATGCCGGCACTTACTCATGGGCAATGAGCACTTACGTCGCATCTGTCGACAAAGCATACAACATACAAACTGAAGCCAGGGAAGCCAAAGACGAATTGGAAAAATCCATCGTCGCCAACCTTGCCAACGATATCACTGTTCACATAATCAATTCCAGTGTGGAGATAACGATCTATAAGTCATTCGATTGACCTGTCACAAATAACCATAAAAAAGAGGCTGTCTCTGAAGTGGATCACTTTTTGAGACAGCCTCTTTCTTCTGGTCATTTATTATTCGATCGCAAGAATATCGGCGAACCCGGTTACCTCGAAGATCTCCATGATCATCTCATTAACATTTGTAACCTTCATTCCGCCTTTCTTGGAAAGATTCTTGTGGGCTGAGAGAAGGACACGAAGTCCTGCAGATGAAATATACTCAAGTGAACCAAGATCGAATACCAATTCATTGATACCGTCAAGAACAGGACTAAGCGCTGCATCAAGTTCTACGGAAGTATTTGTATCGAGCCTTCCTTCCAATGCAAAAACAGCCTTGCCGTCAGTGATCGTCTTGTTGATATTCAGCATTAGAATACCTCCTTGTTCTACACACCAAAGTGTGAGTTATATAATAGTTAAGTATATCACAATTGATATGGATTCTTCTAAAACAAGGAACGTTTTTCAGTCAATTCAATAACTGATCCAGTTCCTTAAGAAGATTAGCTTTCATGGTTTCAAGTTCCTCCGTAGAAGGACGGCATTCATCCGCATATATCTTCTCCATCGGATAGCACCACACGGGACCGATACCGTTATGACCGTAATCTTCTATATCGCCTTTGCGACGGGGATAAAGATGCCAATGAAGATGGGCATCACCCATTCCAAGCAGTTCATAATTCATCTTCTCAGGATGAAATGCTCTTGAAGCTGCCTCAGCTACTATGGACATCTCCTTCATGAACTTCGTCCGCTCTTCCATATCCAGCTGAAAGAGCTCCGTATAATCATGATTTTTATAAAGGAATAATGAATATCCATAGAAATGCTGGTTGTCGCCTATCACAACATATCCGGTCTCCAGTTCCTTTACAAAATAAGGATTGGTTCCGTTCTTTATCATTTCGATTCGGTCACAGATCAAACACATATCATTACCCCTTAACTGAAGATCTCTTTTTAAAGAGCCGCTTGAATCTCTCGATCCAATATGTTGCTTCTTTCATGCGCAGAATGACCGCCATGGCAAAGAAGACAACGACTGCTACGATACCCTTCGTAGCGATTATAGCAAGCTGTATGAATTTGCCTCCCTGTGCCGGAACGAACATATCAACGACATAAACCACTCCTGCCATAACAACGGCACAGACGGCGCTCTTTAACAGGAATCCGATAATACCGTGAGGTGCCAGTTCCTTGCGTCTGCAATATGCAACCGCAAGCATTATCATCTGACATACATTGGTAAAAGAGTATGCCAGCGAAAGCGATAATGGTCCTACGCCTAAAGAGACCATGATCTGGCAGGCAACCGGGTTAATGACAAGTCCTAAAATACCAGCGGCCAAAGGAAGCTTTGTCTGGCCGATCGCATAGAAAGCCTGATTGAAAACATGGATGACGGTGGCAGTGATAATGGCACTGCAGAATCCGAGAAGGAATGTCGCGGCAGTCTGCGCATTACGGTCAGTATATGCAGATGTCCACTGATAGATCGCCTTTACCACGTCAAGATTCAGAACAGCGATGAATACTGCGGAAGGAATAGTCATAAATAAAGCGCTCTTCATCGAGCTTGAGACAAGGTCTGATGCTTTTGAATATTTCTTCGATTCATAATCGCCGGCCAGTTCGGGAGTCATTACCGTGGTGATGGCAACTACAAAAACAGAATAAGGTATCTGCCATATGGTCGATGCGTTTCTGAATCCATATACGCTTCCCTGGTCAAACATAAGAGCAAAATGGTTAAGCACGACAACGTTGATCTGCGTGATCGAAGCTGAGATCAGGATAGGGATCGCACGTCTGAAAAGCATCAGGAATTCTTTGTCCGCAGGCTTAAAGATAAACCTGAACTGCTTCATCTGCTTAAAGCCTAAAGAGTATTGGAAAACAAAATAAATGACTGCCGATACAAGAATTCCTCCCGTCGTCATTACAAGCTTGGTAAGAGAGTTTCCGGCAAAAATATAAATGACAACAAGAACCAGAATGTTATATAGAACGGGACCAAATGACGTGATCGTAAATTTCCTGTATGAATTAAGAATACCGTTGCATAACGCAGCCAGCATGATAAAGAATATCTGAGGGAAAAGCATTTTCGAAGCCTGAGCTGCCAGCGAAAGAACCTGAGGATCGATCTTATCATTATTCAAAGCATATAAGGCATAGATCGGCTCCGAAAAGATCGAACCGAATGCACAGCATACCAGCATTACCACGCAGACTACCGAGATAAAGATACTGACAGTCCTGACACCCTGTTTTTCCTTGCCAACCGCGAGCTGTGCACTCATGTAAGGTGCTACGGTCGAATAGATGGCTCCGCCTACAAGGAGATTGTAGAACAGATCGGGAATGGTAAATGCAAGCGTAAACCCGTCACGGAACAGATCTTCGGAAAACCTCATCGATACGATAATGTCACGAAGGAGTCCGGAACATTTGGTAATGATGAGACCCAGGCCTACGATCAGCGCAGACAGAGCAAAACCCATCCCCTTCTTCTTTGACGGGGATGAAACCTGTTTTGCACCTGCACCGTTATTATCAGTCATTTAGACCTTACCATCCCTAATAAGCGATATGGCACAGTTCAATGCAGCAAATACCGTTTTGGTGCGTATGGTATCCCTGTCGCCTGTGAAGTTCAGCCTTACACTTCCGGAAATACAATCTGATGAACGATCAGGTCTGAAGCAATATCCCATATAGACCGTTCCGACTGGCTTTCCCGGAAGCTCACCCGAAGGTCCTGCGATTCCCGTAACGGAAATCGAGAGCTCCACACCCAGAACGGAAAACGCGCCTTCTGCCATCGCTTTTGCACATTCACCGGACACTTCGTTATATGTTTCGATTATCTCGGCAGGAACACCTAAGACATTCTCTTTGACCTCATTCGTATAAGATACTATCGCTCCTTTAAATGCCCTGGAAGCACCCGGAACATTCACAACAGAAGCCGCGATCAATCCTCCAGTAAGGCTCTCGGCAAATCCGAATGAAATGCCTTCAAATGAGGATATATCGATAAGCTCACCGGCTTTCAGAAAGATTTCATCAAAGACGAGGTCATTCATTATTTCTTGCCTGCATTTCCAGCCATTCTGTCTCAGTTATAAGTATCTTTCTGGGTTTGCTTCCCTCGAAAGGACCGATGACTTTTTTCTTCTCAAGTTCATCAACAAGTCTTGCTGCTCTCGGATAACCTATTCCAAGTCTTCTCTGGAGAACAGATACGCTCGCGCTTCCGTTTTCGATTACCGTCTGGACAGCCTGAGCAAACAGATCATCAGTATCTGAACCACCGCCGCCGTTTGATCCGCCGCCGGAAGATGAACCGGATGCCTGATCACCTCCTGCGGTAACCCTGTCGATATCCTTGATGATAGCGTCATCATACATGGCACCGTACTGTTTCTTAAGATAGTCAACAACAGCTTCAACCTCTTCGTCTTTGAGGAATGCGCCCTGGCCTCTTACAGGCTGGGGAGCACTCATCGGAGCATAAAGCATATCTCCCTTACCTAACAGCTTTTCAGCACCATAGGAATCAAGTATCGTTCTTGAGTCAACGCCTGAGGTTACGGCAAAAGCTATTCTCGAACCGATATTCGCCTTTATGACACCTGTAATGACGTCAACAGAAGGTCTCTGAGTTGCTATGAGCAGGTGGATACCTGCAGCTCTGGCAAGCGCAGCAAGTCTTGAGATATATGTCTCGACTTCCTTTGCAGCGACCATCATAAGCTCTGCGAGCTCGTCGATTACAATAAGAATGAGCGGGAGATGCTCGACCTGAGGATCATTCTTGTATTTCTCGTTAAATCCCTTGATGTCCCTTACCTGTCCTTCTTCGAAAAGCTTATATCTTCTCTGCATCTCGATAACCGCCCAGTTAAGAGCACCGGCTGCCTTTTTCGGATCGGTGATTACCGGCATTATGAGATGCGGAACACCGTTATATACGGAGAGCTCTACGACCTTGGGGTCAACAAGGATCATCCTCACTTCTTCAGGCGAAGAATGAACAAGGATACTCGTAAGGATCGAGTTGATGCAGACCGACTTACCGGAACCCGTGGAACCTGCGATCATGAGGTGAGGCATTTTCGCTAAGTCGCAGTAGATAGGTCTACCCGGAATATCTCTTCCGAGAGCAACGGTAAGCGGCGTTGCGGCCTTGAATTCCTTGGTCTCTACAAGACCTCTTAACTGGACCGCGGTAGTAACGTCATTAGGGATCTCAATACCGATGGCACTCTTACCAGGAATTGGGGCTTCAATCCTTATCGAGATTGCCGCCATGGCAAGCATTATGTCATCCTGGAGATTTGTTACTCTGGATACTTTAGTACCGGTCTCGAGCGTTAACTCAAATCTTGTGATCGAAGGACCATGGGTAATGTTTACGACTTCGGCACTGATACCGAAACTCTTAAGAGCTTCTTCGAGTTTATGCGCCTTTGCCTTAAGCTTCTTCTCAATATCCGCATCGGCACGCTGCTTGATATCGGGTGCCAGAATACTTGTCGGTGCAGGTCTGTAGTTTCTGAGCTTTTTTCTCTGGACACGCACTTCAGCCTCATGACGCTTTGTCTCTTCAGCGAACTCGATTCCCGGAGCCGGCTGTACAGAGGAATTGCGGGATGAAGTCTTGATTATCCTTCCTTCAGTAACGCTATATCCTTCAGTATTGTCATTACCGGCGTTAATGGTGATCTTTCCGTTTTCGGCACCATTGACCGGAACTGCTGCAGGGACAGCAGGCTGTTCACTACCGCCCCCGAGCCTGTCATACATCGAAAGCTTTATTCTGGGTTCTCTTACAGAGCGGCCCAGCTCGGAATAATCATATCCTGAACCCTGCGCATCTTCGCTGACCTCATAGGGATCTTCTGTTCCGCTGTAAATATCAGTATCATTTTCATGATACTCAACTCTCTTGTCTGAAGACGGTGTGAGATCATAAAAATCATCCTTTTTCTTCGGATCAAGGAAAGAGATCTTTTTCTTTTCTTTCTTGAGCTTGGCTGCATTAGGAACATTCAAAGGATCGGTAATATATCCGAAATCAGCTTCTGAACCGGTCTGCCCGGACACATCATATTCTTTCTCGTTATATGTGAGTTTACCGGGATCCTGTGATACGGCATGAATCTGTCCGCCGGTCAGTTTTTCAACATCAGTAAAACCTGTTTCTCCATCTATGGGCATGTTGGTCATGAAAGGTCCCTGTTTCTCGGAAGACATATGAGGACCGCTCTGGACAAAAGGCGAAGAACCGGTATTTCTGTTATTCTGCGGGATCATTCCGTTCTCACCGTAAGTGATAACGGTAGTACCCGTATTTCTCTGAACAGGTCTTTGAGGATTGGTTCTTTCGTAACCGTTTCCGGAATAGATCTGATAATTCGGATCATTCTGCTTCTGATTCCTATGGCTTACCACACTGTTATAAACTTTTCCCGATGCAGTACTGATGGCGTGAGCAGTCTTCTTTGCCGTTGCCTTGAGCGATACTCTGAAAACGAGCAGTATCTGCGTAAGCAGGAAAACAACTATCGCCAGGATACCGATAAGCGATCCTGTTACTTCGTAAAGAGCAACGGCAATGGATCCTCCGACGATACCTCCGGTAAGTACGGGCGATGAACTTGCAGGATCAGTTATCAGTTCTGCCTGTGCTCCGGACTCCCACAAAAGAGAAAGCGCCTTAAGGGCAGACGTCTTTCCTTCGGCATTCATGCATAAGGTCTCGAAATAATCCATGTTCATCGATACCAGTGCAAGAAGCGCTGATACGGAAACAAGAAGAAGAATTATGCTTCTGACTCTGATTCCGGATACGCCCTGTCTTTTCTCGAAAAAAACATCCAGTGCAACGTAGAGTATATAGACCGGAATTGCATAAGCCGCAACACCTATAAGACCAAGGAAAAAGCTCTTTACCGCAGCCCCGATGATGCCGGTAAGCGCTACGGGAAGATAGAAGATCAGGATGATCGCGATCGCTACAAAGAACAGTACGATCCCGGCAGCCTCTTTACGTGAAGTATCCCTGCTCAAATCCCTAACCTCCTGGAAGCCTTATATAACAAAACCAAAGTCTTGGCATCTCTTATCTCACCGCTGTCAGCCATCTTAAGTGCTTCTTTCAAAGGCATCTTTACGATAGCGAGATATTCGTTCGGATCAGGATTGCCTCCCTTATACTCAAGACCGGTCCCGATATAAAGCGTAATAATCTCACTGCAGTAACCGGGCGTGGCGGCAATGGCACCGACACATTCAATGTTCTGTGCAGTAAAGCCTGTCTCTTCAGTTATTTCGCGTGACACGCAATGAAGAGGATCTTCATCCTTTTCAAGCTTGCCCGCCGGGGCTTCTATCATTACTTTCTCAAAAGGGCTTCTAAACTGTTTAACAAGATAACAATTGCCCTCATCATCTACCGGAAGAACGCATGCGCCGCCCGGGTGCTTTACGATCTCTCTGGTACTTTTATTTCCTTCAGGCGTGATAATGTCTTTTATCTCTACGTCAAAGACCCTTCCCTCGAAAACGGTTCTCGAAGAAACCGTCTTTTCGAAAAGCATATCGTCATTGCAATTAATCTTACCCATTTATCCTCACTTTACTCTCCGCTGATCTTCTTCCACTCTGCTACTGCAAGCTCATCGCAGCGGTTATTGAATTCATTGTCGGCATGACCCTTTACCTTGTGAAAAGTAACGTTATGCTTTGAAGTAAGATCTATCAGTTCCTTCCAAAGATCTGAATTGGCCACTTCAGCTTTTGCGCTGTTCTTCCAGCCGTTCCTGACCCACTTGTCGATCCAGTTCTGGCTGAAAGCATTCACAACATAAGCGCTGTCGCTGTAAATATCCACTTTGCACGGACGCTTCAAAGCACGCAGACCTTCTATGACCGCCATTAATTCCATGCGGTTATTGGTAGTGTCCGGCTCTCCTCCGGAAAGCTCTTTCTTAACGCCTCCGGCCATAAGGATAGAAGCCCAGCCGCCAGGCCCCGGATTACCGGAACAGGCTCCGTCAGTATAAATTGTAACTTCGGTAATAACTGCCATGAAAACCGCAAAAGGGCTTATTTCCTGCCCTTCATCTCCTGAGTCTTATCATAAGCTGCGGTAACGGACTTTATTACTGCATTCCTTAAGCCGTTCTCCTCAAGAGCCATGACGCCGGCAATAGTTGTTCCGCCGGGAGAACATACCATATCCTTCAGTTCTGCAGGATGTCTTCCGGTCTCAAGTGCAAGCTTGCCTGATCCTGCTACCGTCGCTTCAGCGATCTTAAGAGCATCTGCCCTCTTGATGCCGAGACTGACTGCCGCATCAGCCATGGCTTCTATGAACAGCATGACATAAGCAGGTCCGGTGCCTGATACACAGCCAATGGCATCCAAAGTATTCTCATCACAAAGGATAGTCTCGCCACAGGTACCGAGGAGCTTAAGAACAAATGCGGATTCCTCATCGCTTAATCCGACGGGGCATACTGCGGAAACGCCAAGTCCCACCTGGGCAGGCGTGTTAGGCATGATCCTTACAAATTTCCTGCCTGAACCGAGGATCCCGCCGATCCTGTCACATGTTACTGCAGCAGCTATCGAAAGAACGATCGTTTCAGGCTTAAGGCTGTCCTTGATCCCTCTCAAAGCATCATCGAAATGAACCGGCTTAACTGCCATCAGGACATAATCTGCATCCTTTACAGCTTCCTTTGCAGATGAAGCGGCATTTACGCCAAGGTCATTGGCACACTTGGCACAAGCTTCCTCAAAAACATCAAAGCACCAGGCTTCTTCAGGCTTGATGATCCCGCCATTAACAAAACCTCCCAAAAGGGCCTTACCCATATTGCCGGTACCGATAACTGCTAATTTCATTGAATCGCGCTCCTTATTTATTAAAATATAAGCGTCTCAATCTTAACATTACCCTTGACATAGTGCAAACCAACGATTAAACTGTTCGTTGCAACAAAGGGGAGTGGCTCAACGGTAGAGCAGCGGTCTCCAAAACCGCCGGTTGCGCGTTCAAATCGTGTCTCCCCTGCCAAAACAAAGGGACTGTCATTTCAGACAGCCCCTTATTTTTTTGAAAAATTGTCCCAATAAACTTAATTGAATTGTAATTTATGTTGATGCCGGAGCAGACTCGTCAGGAACCGATTCCAAAGTATTCGGATCAGGATTTACTTCCAGAGTCTGTCTGATCTGCGAATCATTTATTGCTGACTTAGGAACCACGTCGATCACAATGTAAGTGATATCTTCCTTCTGAACCGGCACCAGTCTGAAACAATAATCGCCTCTGCAGTAGAATCTGGCGTCACCGTCAAATTCGCCCATCTTTTCCATGGCGAGACCCATTGCTTCGTAAACGCTCAGATCAGGATAAAGCGCATTCAGTGTATTCGAGAAATACATCCACACGGTATTGAAATCAGCTTCTTCACTCAGATCGGAATACTGAACCCAGATCCTTACATATGAAAGAGTGTTGTCATTCTTTCGGGTCGCACCCTCAATTCCCGCACTTATGAAATATTTCGAAGGACCAGCAAAGAAATCAGCATAAGATCTGCTTGCGGTAATAACCGCTTTATCACCGATCATGGACGGTTTGCTGTCGGGATCAACATAAGGAGGCGTTCTGAAGCCTATGTCGGCTCCGCTGTCCATAAGTGATGTCGCTACGGCACCGTTATTGAAGTCATGTATAAAATCTGTAAGAGTGATACCCATGGAAGGCGTCTTTGCATTGGGCAGCATAAAATAGATTGCAGCAACGATGACTGCAATGAATGCCAGAAGCAAAGATACCGGAATAATAGGATCCTTCTTGCACTTTTCGATAAAAGGAAGCTTTCTGAATTCTTCATTGGAAGAGGATTCATCAGCCTTTTGTTCAGCTTTCTTTTCAACCTTTTTCGCGGTCGGTTCTTCGATTGTTTCTTCGGTCATATCTTCAGCTGTTTCTTCAATATTTTCTACGACCGTCTCATCGATTACTTCTTCTGCCTTTTCATCAAGCATTTCATCGGACTTTTCGACGATCACTTCACTGTTCTGAGAAGCCTTCTTGTTCTCTTTTTTGGTATCAGACATATAGGAATCCTCCCGTTTAACCTATTTATTATAAAGATAAACTCCGCGATTGTAAAACCGAAAACTCAAGCAAGCTCTCCCGGAATCGTGTACAATATGTGCATAGGAATCACATCAAGGGGGATATGAACATGCCGCATCTTTTGATCTCAGGTGGTACAAGAGGCATCGGCAAAGCCTGCGTAAAGCTTTTCGCCGACCAGGGATACAAAGTATCGTCACTCAGCCGTCTAGGCAAGCCGGACAAAGCAGCCAAAGGCGTCAGTTATTATAAATGCGATGTCAGAAATCCTGATGATGTAAACAAAGCCGTTGAAGCCGCCATCAAGAAAAACGGCGAAATAGACGTGCTTATCTCCAATGCCGGCATCTCCGTAGTGGGACTTGCCCAGGACATTGAATTTGAAGTATACAGAGACGTAATGGACACTAATTTCGGCGGTCTTTTCAATCTCACAAACGCAGTTATTCCCCACATGGTAAATCAGGGACACGGAGTTATCCTTGCCGTATCTTCTATGTGGGGACAGATCGGAGCTTCATGTGAAGCACTTTACTCCGCAAGCAAAGGCGCTGTCGATTCATACGTAAAATCACTTGCCAAGGAATTAGGACCTTCAGGCATAAGAGTCAATGCAGTATCACCGGGAGTCATCGAAACAGACATGATGAACGGTTTTACGGATGAAGACAAAAAAGCTCTTTGCGAAGAGACTCCGGAAGGCAGACTCGGAGATCCTTCAGAAGTCGCCGAGGCTCTGTATTTCCTCCAGTCCGAGAAGGCTTCATTCATCACAGGACAGATCATCGGAGTAAACGGCGGCTTTCTCATCTGATCTAAAGTCCCGTATGCCTTTATTTGAATTGTCAATTTCAATCATTTAGAATATCTAAGTGCGTGTCTTTATCAGACACGATCATTATGCCTCAGAAAGGAGAGGACTTATGGCCACAAATAACTATTCAAAGATCACCCCCGAGATCATGCGTCTTGCCGAGATCTGTAAGTCTAATGCCATAGATCCTGAGCTCTACACCACCTATGATGTCAAGCGCGGCCTGAGAGACATTAACGGTAAGGGAGTTCTTACAGGACTGACCAGGATCTCCGAAGTCAATGCCACACAGATCATTGACGGAGAAGCTGTTCCTGCTCCCGGTGAATTGTTCTATCGCGGAATCAACGTCAAAGAGATGATCAAGGGTCAGCCTGAAGACATGCACTGCGGTTTTGAAGAGACCACATATCTGCTTCTTTTCGGCAAGCTTCCGAATGAACAGGAATTAAGAGATTTCAGAGGTCTCCTTGCCGAATCGCGCTCGAAAACGCCGAAGAATTTCTTCAGGGACGTAATAATGCAGAAACCTTCATCAGATCTGATGAACAATATCCAAAGAGGCGTTCTTAATCTTTATGCTTACGATACACAGGCAGCAGACATTTCAATTCCTAACGTACTGAGACAATCATTGGAATTGATATCGATCTTCCCGAGCATTGCCGTACACAGCTACAACGCAATGCGTTATTACCTTGACAGGGATTCTCTCGTAGTTCACAGACCGAGGCCTGATCTGTCCACAGCAGAAAACTTCCTTTTCATGTTAAGGCCGGACAATAAGTTCACGCCTCTGGAAGCAAAGATACTGGATGTTTCACTCATGCTTCACGCTGAACACGGCGGCGGTAACAACTCGACATTTACAACTCACGTCGTCACAAGTTCAGGCACTGACACTTACGCTTCCGTTGTCGCAGCTTTAAGCTCTCTCAAAGGACCTAAACACGGCGGTGCAAACATCATGGTAGTCAAGATGTTCAAGGAACTCGAGAGAAGCATCTCAGATTGGGACGATGATGATGAGATCCTCGCTTATCTCGAGAGGATCCTCCATAAGGATGCTTTCGACCGTACCGGCGTTATCTACGGAATGGGTCATGCCATCTATTCCATTTCGGATCCGAGAGCCCAGATCTTCAAGCGTTACGTAAAAGACCTTTCTGCCGAAAAGGGACGCACAAAAGAATTCGAGTTCTATGAGAAGGTAGAGAAGCTTTCCGCTGAGCTTATTGCTGCAGAACGCCGGATCTATAAGGGCGTATCGGCTAACATCGACTTCTACAGCGGATTTGTATATTCAATGCTCGGAATCCCCATGGAGCTCTATACTCCTCTTTTTGCGATCGCAAGGATATCAGGATGGTCAGCACACAGACTCGAAGAACTTAACGGCAAAGGCAAGATCATCCGCCCTGCTTACAAGAGCGTTCAGGATAGAGTTGAATATCTGCCTATCGATGAGCGCAGCTGATCTTTGACCCAATAATCCGGTAAGATCTATCCGTACAGTTTTTTCGTAAGAAAACTATACTCCTATCCCGTTTGCGGCAAGCCATGCGCTTACATCATCCGGCAGATCTGAACCTCCGGAATAGTGAACTGACAAACCTTCGCCTATATCCGAATCCGGAGCAAGTTTTGCGATGGCCGTAAGGCTCTGACCGAATCTTCCTCCTCCGTGTGAACAGAACGGGATTATCCTCTTCCCTGCAAGATCGTATTCCTCAAGGAATGAAGCTATCGGCATGGGTATTGATGCCCACCAGTTAGGATAGCCAAGAAGGATAACATCATAATCTTCCATGTAGTCAATATGCCCGGCTATCTCCGGTCTTGCCTGGTTATGCTGGTCCTCCTGAGCCTCCATAAGGACCGTCTCATAATCTGTTGAATAGGGATGGACCAGCGTGATCTCGAAAATATCGGCACCTGTCTGACGTTCGATCTCACGCGCTATCCCTCTTGTATTGCCGCCCCACGAGAAATATACGATAAGTATCTTTCCGCCGTTTTGAACAGAAGGCGTCTTCTCACCTGCAGTAACGGTTCCGCTGCGCTCATTTCCGGCGTTTCTTACAAGTCTTACTCCAAGGTTAAATGTAGCCAGATCCGACTCACCCGCCGCACGGTATGCGCTTCTCATATTCTTCGCGAAATCATTCCATCCGCCGCCGCGGTAAACATGTCTGGTGCCCGTAGCAGCGCCCGACGGGTCGGTCAAAGCGTCTTTGGGATACTCACCATAATAGTCCCAGCACCATTCATTTACATTTCCATGACAGTCAAAGATCCCCCATCTGTTTGGTTCAAAACTTCCGACCTCAACAGTTGTCTGTCTGTACTCACCGGGTCTTGCCTCCAGCACTGAATCATTAAAATAATTCTCTTCGATCTCATAGGGATAATGACCATAGAAATTTGCCTGTTCAGCATCAATGGATCTCTCGGTATTAAACGGTGTTGCGGTTCCCGCACGGCAGAAATATTCCCATTCCGCTTCAGTGGGCAGACGGTATCCGTCAGCACCTGTATCCCAACTTACACCTTCACCTGTAACGGTATATACGGGTGTCAGTCCGGCATCAACGCTCTTTGCATTTGCAAAAACGACAGCATCAAGCCATGAGATATTCTCAACAGGAAGATTTCCGCCTTCGAACATACTCGGATTGTTTCCCGTCAGGCGGGCATATTCCTCCTGAGTCGTCTCATATGGATCTACATAGAACGGAGAGACAGTAACTTCATGCAAGACCTCGTCATCGATACGCCAGTTCTCTGACTCAGGGCTTCCCATCTTGAACGTTCCGCCGTTTACATAGATAAATCCGTCATTGACTTCCACATTGGTTTTATCCTCAGGAGACTTCTCTGTCACTCCTTCTGACACCATAGAACTCTCAGTAGTTTCCGCGAAAACAGTTTCCGGAATTTCCGCAGTTTCTGCCGTGCTGCTCCAGTCTGCATTTCCAAAACCCTGCTTTTGTTCAGACGGGACTGCCATATTGATCACCAGACCGGATATCACTGCAGCCATTACAAAGATGACAGACAAAAGAGCATTATTTTTTCCTTCGTCCTTACCGTTGTTCTTCCTGCACAGAAGAGCCGAGTGCGCTCCGGCAAATACCCAGAACAGCATGATCAGGATATTTTCGCCGAACACTAAGAACGCAGATCTCTCATAATCAATAAATGCGAAAGCCGCACGGAAAAACAGATAATCCGGCATATTATTCCTGATAAAAAAGAACAGACCGGTTCCCGCAAGAATACAAAAGATAATGTTCAGTATGATCTTTGCCTTTCCGGAGACTTTGATGCCTGCGGCGATCAAAGGAATGTGAAGTCCGAGATGAAGCCCCATCAGCACGAATGACCAGTGGGACATAGACAGATGCATCCTTCTTGCAAAGGAAACCTTCAGTATCCCGTATAAAAACGGAACAGCATGGGCAGACATCGACATTCCGCATACAGCAGTAAACATAAATGACAGAAATACAGCCATTGTAAGAACGGTATTGATAACACGGTACGCATTATACTTTCCCTTGAATACCGCGCCATACCATTTCCTGTTAAGGATCTGATGAACAATGACAAGGATCGTCATTCCGATCCCTATCCACTCATGGAGAAGATTTCCGGTCACCTGGAAAGCCATAAGGCAGAGCATTAATATAGTCATAAGAACATCCACGGTTCTTTTTATGATCAAACTGTTCTTTGTCTGCATACGGCTTTCCTCCATTTATAATTCTCGAAAAGTATTACTGCAATCCGCTTATCCAGGACTCAAGATCATCCACGGAGGCTCCTGCGCCGAACCTCTGACCTTCAAGCCAGTTGCCGCTTCCGGCGTTTTCAGCAAGATTTGTACCGCTTCTGCCGATGCCGCTGCTGCTTGAAGTACAGAACGGGATCACGGTTATACCGCTGAAGTCATGAGCTTCAACAAAAGTATCCATTATGCGGGGTTCTTCTCCCCACCAGATCGGATATCCGATGTATATCGTAGTATATCCGTCAAAAGATACAGGATCGCTTCCTATTTCAGGACGCGCGGACTTATCATCCTGCTCTTTTGTGGAACGGCTGTCAGGATCATTCCAGTTAAGATCAGCTTCGGTATATTCCTGAGCCGGCCTGATCTCATAAAGATCACCGTCTGTAATATCAGCGATCATCTCAGCCACGCCCTTGGTTGTTCCGGTTGCGGAGAAATAAACGACCAGAACATCTTTGCCTGTTCCGGCTGTTGTGTCCTGAACTGACTCTTCAGATTCCATAACCGTTGTCTGTACCGAAGGTTCGTCATTACCTGATCCTGTCTCAATTGCTTGTGTTTCCTTTGACTCTGAGCTTTCGGAAACTGCCGGAGAGAGGGCGGCTGTATTGCCGCTGCAGGCAGTAAGTCCTAATAACAGCATTCCGGCAGTCATTATCGAAACTGTTTTTTTCATTATTAAACTCCTTTATCTCTACTGTATATTTCAACTGTTTATCCCGGTTTTCAGTATTCTTCGCTGCCAACCGGTTTGGGCTGTTCATTGCCCGTTTTCATTCCATACATCTTTTGCCAGGCGGAATACAGCCCAGCCTTTGGGCCATCCGGTGTACATAGCCGCATGAGTGATAATCGCTGCGGCTTCTTCTTTAGTCACGCCGTTGTTTTTCGCATTTTGAAGATGATATTTAAGAGAAGAATCTGTGATCCCCGATGCCATCAAAGCCACTACTGTGATAATACATCTGGTCTTAGTATCAATAGTTCCGTCATTCCAGACTTCACCGAAAAGGACATCATCATTAAGATGTGCGAACATCGGAGCGAACTCACCGAGCTGTTCTCTGCCTGCCGTCTGTACTATCTTTTCACTCATATCAGTTATCCTCCTTTATCTTCTGACTTCCGGTTGACCATACGTGTTTCTTTTGGGAATCTGACCTTTTGTTCTGAGCCATCACTCCTGCAAGCGGATGCGGAACATAAGGTTCCTCAAGATACGAGATCTCATCTGCCGTGAGTTCCAGTTCCGTTGCTTTCACCGCACCTTCGATGTGATGCATTTTCGTTGCTCCGGCAACAGGAGATGTTACTTTAGTAAGAAGCCAGGCAAGCGATACCTCTGTCATCGTAACTCCGCGTTTTTCCGCGATCTCTGCAACACGTGAGATTATCACATTGTCAGTATCAGCAGTCGCATCGTACTTAAACTTCGCATAACTGTCTTCAGCTGCGCGTTTTGTATCTCCTTCTCCGGGTCTTCTCGAAAGACGTCCGCTCGCAAGGGCACTATATGGGGTGAGAGCTATATTCTCCTCCTCGCAATACGGCACCATCTCCCGTTCCTCTTCTCTGAAGATAAGATTGTAATGACCCTGAACTGAAACAAACTTCGCAAATCCCTCTTTCTCAGCAATGGCATTTGCCTTTGCGATCTGCCATGCAAAACAGTTGGAGATACCGATATAACGGGCTTTTCCTTCATTAACAACACGGTTAAGCCCTTCAAGGATATCGTATACAGGAGTGTTCCAGTCCCACATGTGGTATATGTACAGATCCACATAGTCCATACCAAGATTAGTCAGACTCGTGTTGATCATGTTCTCGATGTGCTGCTGACCGGAGATGCCCCGTTCAATCTCATCCTGAGTACGCGGAAGGAATTTGGTTGCAACGACCACATTTTCACGCTTTGCAAGATCACGGAGTGCTCTTCCCACATACTGCTCACTTGTACCGCTCTGATAAGCTATTGCTGTATCAAAGAAATTAACGCCTAGGTCCAGACCGCGCTTTATGATCTCCCTGGAATGTTCCTCATCCAAAGTCCAGCTGTGCTGACCGTTTGATGCTTCACCAAAACCCATACAGCCCATGCAGATACGGGATACATTAAGATCTGAATTGCCGAGTTTTGTATATTTCATATTCCACGCTCCTTTTTTTAGAGAAGTCTTAAGATGCAGTTGTACGTTATCTCGAAGATCGTCTGATAGACAAAATCCACTTCCGCATTTTTCATCGCCTCACGTTGCTTTTCCGTCACTGATGTATATGGATAGATTCCAAACATAAACGGGAAAAACACATAGATAAAGCTCCTGATATCCTGTTCAGACATATCCGGACAGTTTTTTGTCAGGAGCCTGTTCATGTTCTTTATGGATTCACCGTACGCAACCTTGAAAGACACCAGAAGTTCCGGCCTGCTGTTAGCTTCCATATCGTAATTATTCATGGAGAGAAGCTTTAAGAGCTGTTCCCTTTTCGCAATCGAGGAAGCGATCTTATCCGCAAGTTGAGCTTTTGTGAGTTTGCCGTTCTCATTCAGGATGCTTTGAAGATCAGCATTCCAGCGGACATATTCCCTCTCGTATAGCGCGAGAAATATCTCTTCTTTAGTCTGAAAGTAGTTATAGATCGAAGTTCTCGTAAACGAAGTGACATTACCGATCTCTTTCAGGGTGATATCCTTGAAGCTCATTGACTTATAGAGCTGCTCACAGGCATTTATGATCTCTTCTTTCCTTGCCGCTGTTAATTCCGGTGAACCTTTAGGCATATAAGTATCCTCAGTTTTAGTATTCTGACATAGTGTCAGAATAATTGTATCTGTATTCTGACACTGTGTCAAGATGCATCTTAAAAAGCTTGCTGTCATATATGTCTGATGAATTGTCCTTCACTGTACCGGAATCCATTTGTCACCACGCAAAATAAAAGAGGTGTCTCACTCTTTTGAGACACCTCCTGTAAATTAAACCCAAAAACTTATGCTATCGATCAAGCCTTTGCGTCGTCTTCAACCTTTCCGAAAAGGTTAAGTCTGAAAAGCATTGCCTCGTCATCAGGATCAGAGCAGGAAATCTTAGCATTGCATACGATACCGCCCTCGATAAGCTTCATGATGCCTGTGATCTGGCTGAGCTTACTCTTAAGATTGAAACGGTCACCTTCATCAGTAAGAAGAATTACGTTTCCCTTGCACTCATCAAGTGCCTTCATAAGTGTTGCAACATCAATGTTGTCTAAATAAAATGCTTTCATATTTAATACCTCCTTAATTGGTATGTTGTCCTTTTTACTATCCCCAAAGGCTTTCCCTTTGGACAGCCTAATGGTACACTTCTTCCCTGTCCCAAACAATGGATTTGTTAAACAACTTGCATAATTGAAAGGTCTTGTTTTTGTGCATGTTGCACATAACAAGACCTTGGAAACAATCAATATGACAAATAGTCAGAAAACAATAAATCAGTTGCTTATAAGCTTATTTGCGTACTTGGAATTATCGAATGTAGCAAAGTAATCATTAAGCGTCTGTTCTCTTCTTATCTCTTCCACGGAACCGTCTTCTTTCAGAAGGAGTTCTGCTGACCATAATCTGCCGTTATAGTTATAGCCCATGGCAAATCCGTGTGCTCCTGCATCGTGTATCGCAAGATAATCGCCCATATCGATCTTAGGCAGCATTCTGTCTATTGCAAACTTATCATTATTCTCGCAAAGCGAACCGGTTACATCATATTTGTGGTCGCAGGGCTCATTCTCCTTGCCGAGAACGGTAATGTGATGATATGCGCCATACATGGCAGGTCTCATAAGATTAGCTGCACATGCGTCGACACCAATGTACTCTTTATAAATATGCTTTTCATGGATAGCTTTGGTAATGAGCATTCCGTAAGGAGCAAGCATATACCTGCCCATTTCGGTATAGATTGCCACATCGCCCATTCCCGCAGGAACAAGAATGCGCTCAAACTGCTTTCTGACTCCATCTCCGATCGCCATAATGTCGTTCTGGGAATCTTCGGGTCTGTAACCGATCCCTACGCCGCCTGAGAGGTTGATGAAAGCGAATTCTATTCCTACCTTCTCTGAGATCTCGGCAGCAAGTTCAAAGAGCTGGCCTGCAAGCGTAGGATAATACTCGTTAGTAACGGTATTGCTTGCAAGGAAAGCGTGAAGACCGAACTTCTTTACGCCAAATCCCTTAAGTTTTGTATAAGCTTCAATGAGCTGCTCCTTTGTCATTCCGTACTTAGAGTCACCGGGGTTATCCATGATACCGTTACTGAGCTTGAATACTCCGCCCGGATTATATCTGCAGCTCATAACCTCAGGAAACTGAGGTCCGAGAATATACTCAAGGAAAGGAATATGCGTTATGTCATCAAGATTGATAATTCCTCCGAGATTGGCGCAGAGCGCATACTCTCTGGCAGGAGTATCGTTTGATGAGAACATGATCGGACCGCCTACGGCATCAGCAAGAATGAGCTCAGCTTCGGACGAACAGTCAAAACCGAATCCGTAATCGTTAATGATGTCAAGAATGTACGGATTAGGTGTCGCTTTAACTGCAAAGAACTCATTAAAGCCTTTATTCCAGGCAAAAGCCTCCTTTACACGCTTGCAATTCTCGCGAATGCCCTTCTCATCGTAAATATAAAAAGGCGTGTGATGTGACTTGGCAATCTCTTCGATCTGGCTCTTGGTTACAAACGGTTTCTTCTCCATAATTCTTTTCCTCTAAAAAACAATATGAGGTAAATTAACATTTTATCGGGTGAAAAACAAGGGATATGTGCTATATTACGCTTGATGAAAGCTATAGCTTTTTCATTCATTCTGCATAAGGGAGGAATCTGAAATGGAAAACAGCAATATACCTGAGGAATACCGTCCGATATCGATGTGGGGTTACTTCGGATATGAGATATTGTTCTCTATCCCGATTATCGGATTTATCTGCCTGATCATTTTTGCGATCGGCGCTAAGAACGTAAACAAGAAAAACTTCGCCAGGTCTTACTTCTGCTACACGATCATCGTATGTCTTGTTGCGCTGGTAATCTTTGCGATTGCTATGTTTACGGGTGCCATCGAATCTTTCAATTATTAATCAATCCGTTTCTTCGATAACCGTTTCGATCACAACAGGATCCTCGTCATTATCAAAGTTACCGGTAATTCCGTAACCGGTATTCGGCGCGATGGTCGAATAAACACAATCAGCCACGATCAGGACCAGAAGGGTTACTGCTACAGTCAGCAGTACCCTTCTGTTTATTTTGCGTATCAGGTTATCAAGGAGCGGCGCGAGTACATAGATAAAGGCCAACGCACATATTCCGAATACCAACAGGCCTTCAGCGCATATCCTTCCGTCAAGATTAAGAAAGTATCCGTCATAATTCCACCACTTGGAATTAAATACCGTCTCCAGATACCATCCGGTGAAATACTCCACAACTCCACAGAGTATTATTGACGAGATAAAGAAGATAAATGGTCTTTTGCGGACTCTTGCAAGTAACATAAGCACGATCAGACCTCCGAAGCCGTAGATCGGAAGCCACGGTCCGTGCAGGACTCCGCGGTTGATCAGTTTGCCCTTCATGAAATAGTAGTAAAGAAGTTCCCAAGTCCATCCGAAATTAGAGAAGATAAAGAACAGCATTATCAGTGAACATACCGAATAATGCCTCAGATAATGAATGCTCTCGAGTGACGGTATCTTCCTCTGATCCGGGATCGGCGAAAGTCTGGAAGGATATACCATACCCTTGGCTTCATTCTCATAAGCCAGCATCTTCATTTTTCTGGCCTCATGATTCTCATATTCGATCTCATCCTTGCTGTTCCAGAGAACTACACCGAGATTCTTGGCAAAGAATTTCTCACGTTTTCCCTCAAGTCCTTCGATCTTATATTCAGGCTTGGAAAGCTCTTCCAAAACATCTGCATACTTTTCATTCAGGTAATCGGAATCAGCTCTTGCAAACAGATATTCATCGTTAAGAAGTTCTGTTCCCTGGATCTTCTTTTCTTTGGAATACCGTCTTATCTTGGCATAGAACTCAGAATAGCAGCAGACTATGTAAGGATTCGAGAAGAGGATGTTCGATGCACCTAAAGTAAAGAAACCCAAGATATACCAACCGATAAAGCTCATGAATAATTTGAATACTTTTCTCTTGTTACCCTTCATCATTCTCCAGGACAGCTGCAAAGCCTCGACCGGCTTAACATCAGGATTCTCGGCTATGATATAAGGTACGAGTATCAGTCCGCAGTGGATCACCGGGAACAAAACGATCGTCATCATCCCCAAAAGCTCAAAGATAGTCTTCAGAGCCATAACAAGCGAAGCTCTCGTCCACCTCTTCACTCTTATGAGGAACAGATATCTGGAGAAAGGAACCTTCTTGTAGATCCTTCCTTCAAGAAAGATCCTTCGGCTGGCAGCTACATAAACATTACGGACATAAAGCCAGGCAAACCCGGCAAAGAATAGGATCAGGGTGGTAATCAGGATCTGTGCCGCATTCTCAGATAAGGCATATTGCGTAATTACGGAATAGATATTCGATACTATGGTGTCTTCGGTAACATAATTGATGAGCTGGTTTAAGATTCCCCTGGTCCTTCCGAAGACTTCATTTATATTCTCGTTTTCAAAGCTTTTGTTATATAAAGCAAGCTCTACTCCTGTATATAAAGAATCCGCATCCTCGTCCATTTCTTTATATATTTTTTCGATCCGCTTAAAATCCTGATCCCCCGTAAATTCATAATATGCATCAGAAGCATCGGCAATAACCTGTCTTCTAACGCTGATGAGGTTATCTGAAGTAAGGAACTCCGCCTGCATTATCAATGCGAAAAGACATGCAACGACATACATCAGATAATGATGCTTAAAATTCTGTCTTGCATTGTATTTCAGCTCTTTGCGCGAGAAAACGAATCTGTCGTTATCCTTATTCAAAAGTCACCCTCCGTTTGGTGCTTATTCTAACAAAAAACTGCGCAAATTCTCAATCATTTGCGCAGTTCTTTATATTATAAAACTTTACAGTAGGAACTAACCGTTTATTACATGCAGGTATATCCGCCGTCTACGGGAAGATTTACACCTGTGACATATGTTGTGGCAGGAGAAGCAAGGAAGCATATTGCTGTATCGAGTTCTCCGTCATTTCCGTATCTCTCGAGAGGGATCATAGTCCTTGCATTAGCCTGGAAGAAATCAGAATCGAGCGTCTCCTTTGTAAGAGGGCTGTAAAAATATCCGGGGCAGATGCTGTTGACTGTAATACCGTACTTACCCCACTCGGAAGCGAGCGCTCTTGTAAGGTTAACAACGCCGCCTTTGGCAGCATGATAGGGTGAGCACGGAGCAACCTTGTTTCCGACAAGACCATACATGGAAGAGATATTGATAACTCTGCCGAACTTTGCAGGGATCATTGCCTTCTTGGCAACTGCTCTAGCCAATCTGAAAGAACCGAAAAGATCGATGTCGATCTCGTTCATGAACTGCTCATCCGTGATGTCTTCAGCGGGTGCTACAGCACCTGTGCCTGCGTTGTTGACAAGGATGTCGATCCTTCCCATCTTGGCAATGATCTCATCGATTGCAGCGTCAACTGCTGCCGTATCAGTAATGTCGAGCTGGACTGCAAGTGTCTTAACACCGTAATTCTTTTCAATATCCGCACAAACTTCTTCGAGCAGATTCTGGCGGCGTGCAATGGCTACTATATCACAGCCCTGATTTGCAAGAGCCTTTGCCATCTGAACACCGAGTCCCGTAGAGCAGCCTGTAATAACCGCTACCCTTCCCGTAAAATCAAAAATGTTAGCCATAACTATTCCACCTTTACTGTTATTTTGGCCGGAGTTTTTTCTCTCCGCCCGTGATTATACAAAACAGTTAATACCGAATAAAATCAAAAACGCTTGTCTTTTCGGGCATTTTGGGTACTTCCTGTGTTGTTTCCATTAAGAATTAATCTCGTTTGTAAATAAAGCACCGGTAATGATTTTCAATTCACCGGGGTACGGGTTAAAATCGCATAAGATGTTATAATGTTTATATCCAAAAATTCAGTAGGAGGAATATCACCATGAAGTTTTTCAAAGGCAAGTGCGGAACAGTTGTAACTAAGCTTTTCGAGACCGATTGTGAAGGAGGTCATCTTGAAGAACTTATCCCCAATACTACTGATGCCGCAGGCGAAAAGCACGTACCCGTAATCGAAGTTAACGGTCAGGAAATCACTGTTAAAGTCGGCGAAGTGGCTCATCCCATGATGGATGCCCATTACATCACTTTCATAGCCCTGGAGACTGACAAAGGAGCTATCGTAAGACAGCTTAAACCCGGAGAAGAACCCGTCGCAGTCTTTACTATTGGCGCAGACGAGAAGGTCATTGCAGCATACGAATACTGCAATCTTCACGGACTGTGGAAAGCTGAAGCTTAAACCACCTGGAAAATATAGAACTTGAGATAATCCGTCTCGGGCACATTCCAAAGGATCGGATGATCCGGAGCCTGTGTCCTGGCTTCTATCTGTCTCAGATTTACGCTTGCATCTCTTGCTGCAGATGCAAGCATTTTTCTGAACAGATCATCCGTCATGAAATGAGAACATGAACAGGTTGCCAGATAGCCTCCTCTCGGAAGCAGCTTCATTGCCTTGAGATTGATCTCCTTATATCCCCTTCCGGCCGAATCAACGGTATCTCTTGATTTTGTAAATGCAGGCGGATCGAGGATAATGTAATCATATGTATGATCCTTTTTTGCTGCCATGTTGGTCAGCATCTCGAAAACATCCTCGCATACATAATCTATCTTATCGGCAAGACCGTTTCTTAACGCATTCTCTCTTGCCATCTCAATGGCCTGTGAAGAGATATCCACACTCGTTACATGCCTGGCCCCGTTAAATGCGCAGTTAAGACCGAATGACCCGGTATGTGTGAAACAGTCAAGAACATTCTTGTCTTTAGCGATCCTCGATGCCGCAAGCCTGTTATATTTCTGATCGAGGAAAAAGCCCGTCTTCTGACCATTTGCCACATCAACGGAATATCTGATCCCGTTTTCCCTTATCTCGGTTATCACCGGATAATCCTTGCCATCATACCAGCCTTTAGAGAGCTCCAACCCTTCCTTGTTCCTTAAGGCCAGATCATTTCTCTCGTAAATACCTTTCAGAGGTTCTTTTATCTCTTCGAAAACCGTCATTAAAGCCTTGTAGATATCGTCTTTTATAAGCTCAATGCCAAGACAAGCAATCTGTGTAACAGCTATATCACCATATCTGTCGCAGGTAAAACCCGGGATCTGGTCCGCTTCTCCATGAACGATCCTGCAGCAGTTAAAGTCATCACCCTGCATAACTGTCCTGCGGTACTGTACCGCATAAAGGATCCTTCTGTACCAGAACTTCTGATCAAAGACGTCATTGCTGTTGCGTGAGATGATCCTTACAGCGATCTTGGAATTGGAATTATAAAAACCTGATCCCTGCCAGCTCGAACCTTCAAAACAGTCAACAATGCCGCCGTCAACGAGTTCACCTTCAGACGAGATGATCTCATCACCGTACACCCAGGGATGCCCGTTCTTCAAAGACCTTGCGGCCTTCGATGTTATGCTGACTCTGGGATATGATCTCTCGGACTTCATATTGGCCAGAAACCTTTCATCATGCCCATGGGTCCTGGGACTTGGGAGTCCTTATCTGGCTGAGCAGCATCTGGTCTTCGACAAACCACTGATTGGTGGAGACTTTATGACGGAGAAGGATGTGGCGCTTTGTATCTGCACCTGAAGAAGTAATGAATATCTTCATCCTTCCATCGAGTTCCTGGGCATAACCTCTTTCAGTCTCGATCGTATAAGGGATGGAAGGCGTATAGTCGTTTTCAGGTGACGTGCCGTTGAAGAATGAACGGACCACATGTTCACCATCCGCCATCCTGTCAGCCAGAAACTGCTTCTCATATGTAGATAATCCATATGGTCCTTTAAGGAACTCGAGCATCTCATAAGTTTCTTCTTTATTGGTTTTGTAATGCATCATTACAGCCAGGAACAGCGCAGCTCCGTATTCAGGCTCGTTTAGCGAAGCCTGGGGCATGGCTTTAAGCTCATCAAGATTCTCCGGGAGTTTATCAAATACTATCGTCATAGGATCATCCTCCAAAATGCATTATCTGTTAATTCATTATCAGATTATAACATTAAGACCGGGCATCAGCTTCAATACAAATGCCCGGTCTTAACGATACGGAGGTTAATAATATGTCATACTGCGCTGCGCTTCGGTGAAGGAATGTTATAAACAGTAATAACGGATCCGAACGAACGGATTATCTTCTTTACTTTCTCACTTCCCATTCCGTAATTAGTGCAGATGGAGCTTACAGACATATGCTCATGACAATGAGCTATGACAACGCATGCATTCTCAATGCTGCCATTCATCAGAGAGTCTGTCTTCTCCCAAAATGTTCCGCCGGAAACTATGCATTCGACCGATCTGGTATCAATCGGCAGTAATCTTATTCCCACTTCATTGGCAAAATATTCACCAACATACTCACAAGCCTTATGAACATAACGTCTTATGGTCCTGTGTGTATAAAACATCCTTAGTGCCACCTCCTGCTCTGAATCAGCTGATTCAAGGTAGGCTATGGCCACCCTGTATTCGTAATCTCTCATCTTACCGGCAGCATAAGCCAGGGCTTTGTACAGATTATGCCTTACAAGGGCATAAGTCGAGGCATGTTCAGTAAAGCCGTTATCAGCCAAACTCCATACTGCCTTAGTGATCATGTCGCGTCTTCTGAAAAGGTCTTTAACGGTACAATTAAAATCAATCATAAAATATACTCCTAACAACTCTTCACATCTGCTACAATAGAACAAATGTCCGTTTTCTTATGTGGTAATCATACCACCTCTTCCGGGAGAAGTAAACAATATTTTTATGACATTTCTCTATATATTGGGGTTTTAACGAAAATAACTTGTTTTTACCTCAATTATATAATTCAATATATAATATAGTATAAATATATATCTTTTGCTAATTATTTCTTAGTTTTATTTTTGAGCTTTCATATGTGATACAATAATTCCATAATCAAATATCCGAGGTCTTTATGAGGATACAATATCTGTTTGAACTGATCGTTATATCCTTGTTTTTGGTGGCAATGATAATTGCTACTATGTTTAAACGGAGAAATTTCCTCGAGAAAACCGCACAAAGCCTTTTAAATTTTTATCTTTCGATAATCGTCCCGTTATCCGGTAATATGCTGGCCTTTTTCTCCGATATTGAATTAGTCGCTGAGATTGGCTATACCATCATGCTTTTGGGTGATTGCTTCCTGCTATACAATCTGACCATTTTCGTAATGGATTACTGCGGATTCAGGTTCAAGCGTTCCATTGTTCAGATTATTGTTGGTGCATTATTATCAGCGATAGCAATCTCCGTATTTTTGAATCCGTTTTTCCATCACTTGTTCACAACCAAGTCCATTACCCTTCCCGACGGAAGCACTTATTACGGGCTGGAATCAGGATGGGGAAAGCTTTTGGGATTCTGTCTTCTTCAGGCAATATTGATTCTTATTATCGCGGTACTGATCGACAAGTGCTTGAAGATCTCCTCTGCCTATCATGAACGTTACATAGTCATTATTTTCGCCATTGTTACTTTCATGGCTTTCCTTTTTTATTCATTCTCCGACAGACCGGTCAATAAATCACTTATCGGTTATCTTATCTGCGGTCTGCTTCTTTTTATCTTTACATTTATTTATAGACCGCTCTTTATCCGGAGAAGACTTGCAGACTCAGTCGTAGAAAACCATATCGACGGAATAATCTTCTATGACACTGACGTTAATGCCATTTATGCCAACGACAGGGCATATGAGATATTGAAGATCGCATCCGGAAATCCTGACAAATGCACTGATAAACTCATTGAAGTCATGGGCGGTGGTGATCTTGGCGCAGACTTCGATATATCGACAAGATTCAGAGACGATAATGGTGAATTCATTTATCTGCGCATCACTCACCGATTGATGAAGGATCAGCGTAATAAAGATGTCGGCTCATTCTTCTCCATTCACGACGATACGGATCAGGTTAAGCTCAATGCTGAAAGAAAATACATAGCCACTCATGATGTTCTGACAGGTCTTTCGAACAGACTCAGCTTTGAAGATCAGGTAAGTGAGATCATTAAAGCCAATCCCAATGAACAGTATTTAATGATCGTTTCCGACATCAACGATTTCAAGCTTATCAATGACATTTTCGGAAGAGAAAAAGCAGATGAGATACTCATTAAGATAGCGCGAGATCTCGAACTGTTCGCGCATCCCGGCTCCGCATTCTGCAGGTGGAGAGGAGACATCTTCTGCTCTTTCTTAAAAAAGTCATTTGTTGATATTGCAGCTATGGAAAAACAGATCAAAGATACCTGGGGCGCATCAGACATCATCAATTCTCCGGTCATTATTCATGTAGGTATTTTCGAGCCTTCGCCCGACGATAAAGATCTTTCTGTCAGCGCCATGGTAGACAGAGCACAGCTCGCGATAGCCGGAATAAAAAACGACTATAACCGCTGCGTTGCATACTATGATGATAAGCTCAGAAAAGATAAGCTTTGGGAACAGCAGATCACGAGCGAACTTGAAACTGCTCTTGAAAACGGAAATATCATCCCTTATCTTCAGCCCCAGTACCGAGCTGACGGACATCTTGAAGGCGGAGAAGTCCTCGTCAGATGGAAGCATCCGAAAGAAGGTCTTATTCCTCCATTCAGGTTTATCCCCATTTTCGAGAAAAACGGAATGATCGCGACAATTGACAGATATATCTGGGGCGAAGCATGCAAGATACTTGAGGATTGGGCTGAGAAGAAGGACGGTCACGAGAAACTGAATCTGTCCATCAACATCTCCCCCAAGGATTTCTACTTCATGGATATTTATGAAGTACTCACTTCACTGGTAAAAGAACACGAAGTTGATCCGAAGCACCTTCACCTTGAGATAACGGAATCCTCCGTCATGAATAATGCTACGGAACATATAAAGACCATCAATAACCTGCGTGAATATGGCTTTACGGTTGAGATGGATGATTTCGGAAGCGGTTATTCTTCGCTCAATATGCTCAAGGACATGCCGGTCGACGTCCTCAAGATCGATATGGTTTTCCTGGGAAAGACCGATGATCACAAGAAATCCAAGATCATATTAAACAGCATTGTTGACATGGCAAATAATCTGGATATGCCGCAGATAACTGAAGGCGTCGAGACAAAGGAACAGTTCGAAATGCTTAAGGAAATGGGCTGTAAGCTTTTCCAGGGCTACTTCTTCTCAAAGCCTGTTCCTCTCGAAGAGTTTGAAAAACTTCCGCTGGTTTGGAAATAATAAAAAGGGGTTGTCGGAAAACAACCCCTTGATCATTTATGCACCTATGGCTACCAGAACGCCTGACAAAATACATATCGCTATATAAGATATCGAAGTAAATATCACGCCGACCCTGAAGTGCGGCTTGCCGCGGTAAACAGTCACTACGGTTGCTCCTGCAGCAAATCCCAAAGCCAGCGTAGCCCACATGGCAAGGATCCTTTTAGGCGTGTAACCGTAAATGCTGTAGTAAAGACCGAGCTTGCTCATTGCAATGACCGCAAAGATGATGCTTTCAGCCATCAGCAACGTAACCAGTATCTTTGCGGGAAGCGAGAACTTTCCATCCTGATCCGTTTTTCCGAAAAGGATTATCGCCAGATATACGCACATATTTACAGCCATTATTCCCACGAGTTCGAAAAAACCTTCTCTGGCATAATGCGATACCAGCATGCCGTCAGGTACATCGCCTACAAAGCCGCCCATCATATATGCCAGACGCTTGATGAAGAAAAGAATATACGCAAGCACAAACACTCCGGCAGCTATATAAACGACAGTTGATGAGGCAGTCTTGCCTTTTCCCATGAATCCTTTAAGCCATGAGGCAAAACGCTTTTCCTTTGCTCCGTCTGATTTCGCGCTTCTGGACATAAGACCGTACAGATAGAAACAGACAGGTATCGCAAAGATAATCCTCGGAATGATCTCATAGAGTTCCAGATCTGTAAGATAGTCTTCTATATTCCATAACAAATCATTAAAGAACATGCCAAGATCTTCGTCTATGGATGACATAAGGCTCACTGATATGATCAGCAGCACGATCATTACAATGATAAATATGACGGCACCTGCAACGTTTTTCCTTTTAACGGCAGGAGCACCTTCCTCTGCCACGGGCTTTTTGAAACATTTCCAATCGATAATAAAGTTAGGAAAACCCGCAAATGACTTTACGTAAAAGCCGTGTATAAGGTCTGCCGGTATGAATCCCGATGTCTTTCCGCCAAGAAGAAGATCATTGGAGGTCAGGACAGAATATACTCCGCAAAGGTGCATTGCGAACAGGGATAACTCAAGCTCCGGACCTATCGTGGATGTTAACCCTGCAAGAACGGTCATGACATACCAGAATAATGTTTCTTTGGATGGCAGGCTTCCGGCATTTCTTCTGCCTCTTCTGATCAGTTCATTTACAAGAATGAACATGAGTGCAAATACAGGATAAGTAACCGCTATCGTCAGCTTTCCGTCCAGGATGGTAATTCCGGATTTCGAGATCTCATCGAAATTGAAAATAAACCTGATATAAGCGTATGCTAAGGGATAGGCCAGGATGATTCCCAGCCTTTGAAATATTACTTTTTTGTCCATTTGTGATCAGTCCTCTCTGAACTCGAGAATGTCTCCCGGCTGGCAGTCCAGTGCCTTACAGATATCGTTTAAAGTGGAAAACCTTACAGCTTTTGCTTTTTGGTTCTTAAGTATTGAAAGATTGGCTTGTGTGATTCCGATCTTCGCGGCCAGTTCGCCGGAGGAGATCTTACGCTTTGCCATCATAACATCAAGATTAACGACTATCATGCTTCTCCTCCTTTCTTCAGATCGTAAGATCCATTTCTTCTTTCATAGTGATCGCTTTGACAAAAACGACTCTTATGCTTAGAACTACCAATGCCATGAAAAGTGCAACTATTGCCAGTATCCAGCAGCCGTTCCAGATAAATCCGCCGACGATGCAGTCTACTGCAATTCCCGTCAAAGCTGCTGTAATGATCATCATGAGCTTTGTGTTCTCTCTGTCAAAAACCTTGTCTTTACTCATATTGGACAACATCTTGAACAACGGTATAAGAACCGTATAACCGCCTATCGTTCCAAGATAGAAAACAACTATGAGTGCTATAACCCTGGGAAGATCAAAGACTTCAGCCCAGCAATACGCAATATACCTTGTTATTACAACTCCGAAAATATCAGCAACCACAGCCATTGCGGTAAAAAGGATCGTCGCGATCTTTGCCCATCTAATGACAACATCATCATATCGCATAGACTATTTCCTCCAAATACAGATTAAGCATGCTTTATACTCAGCATACTAACACAGCATTTTTTGTTTTTCAAGAGCTTTTTATCGTTTTTCGATATATTTTTTCTGTTTAAGTTGGGGCAGCCATGTTATTTCTTTCTTGTTACTCCCTCGCCGTAGATAGTAGTCCAGTCGTTCTTCATCGAAACGGCGATCCATCCGTATTCATCGCAAAGCTTAACCATTTTATCTGCTTTATCGGCATTTCCGTTCTCACGCTCAAGATCGTCACAGCAGAGCATGAATGCCAGACTCTTATACTTGTTGTCCGTAGTTGTGAATTCTGCCATGGCTGCGTCACCGGTACTGTTACCGAATGAGAGAACAGGCTGGATGCCTATTTCCTGCATGATAACGGTAACCTTATTAGTATTAAGATTCTTAATGATAAAATCACCGCCGGTAACAAGCTTATCCTTATCAGTAAACGTATACACTTCGCCATCTTCATTTCCCTGATTCGTTGCAACGAGAGTCTCATCTGATCCGATCAACTGGTTTCTCGGGATATCAATGACATCCTGAATAAGACCTCTTACGATCAGTCTGTCTGTACCGCTTACGATATAGACCTTAAAATCATTTGCCTGAAGATAATCAATGATCTGGAGCATAGGCTTATAGAAAGCTTCACCGCGTGTCATTCCGTTATATCCGGGTGCAGGCTGCTTTGCGAACTCCTTTACATAATTCTCAAATTCTTCGATCGTCATGCCTGCAAAAGCGGATGCAACTGCCTGACCGTGTTCCACCATTGATACTTCGACACTCTTATCACCGTCAAACTTGGCCTGAAGACGGTTTGCTACATCTTTCTCAAAATCTGAAGCCTTATTCTTATATTCGGGATCTTCAAGAACACGGTATACAAGGATCATATGATCGAAATAGTAAGGATCTGTCTCACAGAGGATCGTTCCGTCCATATCAAATACCGCTATTCTGTTTTCAACAGGAATAAAGTCCGCACTGCCTTCATCCGTTACCGTATCCATATAAGAGATCAAAGCCTTCTTGGCTGGCGCATTTTCCGTCCATAAGGATAAAGGATCCGCTTCTACCGCTCCAGTGATCTCAGCCGATGTCTCCGTTGTCGCAGAAGTTTCTTCAGAAGGAACGGTAGTGATTGCACTTTCCTCGCTTGTTTCAACATAAGAAACAGTAACTTCAACTTCATTGCCGTTATTTCCGGCCGGTATTATATTTCTGAATGTAATGACCACGATTCCAATGATCGCCGCCAAAGCAATAACTGCGGTAACGGCAGAAATAGCTCTCCATGTCCTTACCTGTTTTGTCTGGTCGTTCATAGCCGCCTCCTAAATGTACATTTATTCTTATATTTTATTCTTTGGATGTTTTCGAGATATCATCATAAAGAAAACAATTCGTGTACATTGTATGTAAAAAGGTTGCCCCGGAAGACAACCTTTCATGAAACGCAGTTACGTTAACTGCCCTTATTTCATCTTAACAAGCTCATATTCACGCGAACCTATTCCGATCTTCTCGGCATGTTCGAGCGTCTCGGCCCATGAGACATTGGGATTGTTGTTATGCCATACGTCACCGTGATCGTGAAAATGAGGACTTGCCATATTGTCACCAAGCTGACTGTTTCTGATGGGTTCGGCTTTCGAACAAAGGTCAACACATGCCTGGTCAAGTGCAACCGGATCAAATGAAGCAAGCATTCCGATATCAGGAAGAATCGGAGCATCATTCTCACCATGGCAGTCGCAGTTAGGCGAAACATCAGTTATCAGGCTTATATGGAAACAGGGTCTTCCGCTGACGACTGCAGCTGTATATTCAGCCATTCTGCATCCGAGCATCTGAGGTGCATCCCAGTTATCGTTTTCTATAGCGTCAAAAGCACAAGCTCCGATACAACGGCCGCAGCCTTTGCATTTACCGGGATCTATCCACGCTTTGTTATTATCGTAGCTAATAGCATCTGAACCGCATTCCTTGGAACATCTCCGGCATCCTCTGCATATATCCGTAATAACATGCGGATGTCCGCTCTGATGCTGCTGCATCTTGCCTGCTCGGCTTCCGCAGCCCATTCCGATATTCTTGATCGTTCCTCCGAATCCGGCTGCCTCATGGCCTTTAAAATGTGTCAGAGAAACAAATATATCCGCATCCATAACTGCGCGTCCTATATAAGCTTCTTTGCAGTATTCACCGTTCGGAACCGGAACGATGATATCATCAGTTCCGCGAAGACCGTCAGCGATAATGATCTGACAACCTGTAGTAACCGTATTAAAGCCGTTAATATTTGCGCAGTCCATATGTTCCAGAGCATTCTTGCGGCTTCCGGGATATAGTGTATTGCAGTCTGTAAGGAACGGCAGTCCTCCGTTTTCTTTTATCACATCAGCAACGGCCTTTGCGTAATTGGGTCTTAAGTATGCAAGGTTTCCGAGTTCTCCGAAATGCATCTTAATCGCTACAAACTTTCCGTTCATATCGATCGAACTGATCCCTGCGAGCTTTATCAGCTTCTGGAGTTTAACCGTAAGCGGCGTTCCCAGACCTGTTCTGAAATCCGTAAAATACACCTTTGATCTCTCCATGTTCACGCCTCCTTATTTCTGATTGCTGACAAACAATGCCCTGTATTCACCCGGGGCAAGCCCTTTTTCCTCACGGAATACCCTGTTAAAGCTCGGAATACTCTGAAAGCCTGACAACATGGCTATTTCAGTCAGCGTCCTGCCGTCTTCGGCAAGCAGTTCAGTAGCCTTCTCAAGTCTTATCATATTCAGCCATTTGCTGTAGTTCATGCCCGTGACATTCTTGAAAATCCTCGAAAAGTATTCGCGGCTTATTCCGGCCATTTCCGCCATGGCGCCCTGTGACAGGTCATCCGCAGTCAGGTTATTTTTTATGTAATCAGTAACCGTCATCATACGCCTCATGACATCATCACTAAGTCTGTACTGATCGTCGCCGTTAAGCTCCGGATCCAGTTCCTTTCTGTATTCAAGCAGCGTAAGCATGAATTCCATAAGAAGCATGCAGCATCTGATCTCCTTGTCAGGCCTCTCCGAAAAGAAGATATCCTTCATCTTATAGGTTATGGCTTTAAGCTTGGCTGCGAGTTCAGGATGCGTCTGAACACAGATGATATGAAGGTTACGGTACATATGCATAATACGTCGCAGATCAAACAGCGAATTGATGAAAGCGCTTGAGAACTGTATAACCAATGAATCTTCACGGTTAGCATCAACGATGGAATGCATTTCCATTGGCCAGACCAGGACCAGATCATCCGGGACGAGTTTATAAGTATTCTTACCTACACAATAAATGTTGGTCTTACCCGGACCTACAAGCAGGATCTCACCATAAGAATGCCAATGCGCCTGATAGCTTCTTTCCTTATAGCCTGTAGACATATTGAAGGCACTTACGTGATCAAAATCGTATATCTCGTAATTACTGTAATCCATTATATTGCCCTGCCTTTTAATTATTTTATTATTACCACATTTTCAAGGCTTTCAGAATTGTGTCATTTATTGTTCCACTTTTTGTTTTTACTGCGTTATGTCAAAAAATGATAAATCACATGGCGATTCATGAGAAGGCTGATCCTTTAACTAATACTATAATCGCTTCCGTCAAAACCCGAAAACGGAGAAGGCAAAGAATGAAGAGCAACATAACTGACATGACGCAAGGCAGCCCTACAAGGCATATCCTGCTGTTTGCGCTGCCGACACTTATCGGCAATATTTTCCAGCAGATATACAATCTTGCCGACTCGATAATCGTCGGTAATTATGTCGGTTCTGATGCGTTTGCGGCCGTCGGAGCCACATCTTCGATCACCTTCCTTTTCTTTGCTCTCTGTAACGGCATAGGCAGCGGCGGAGGTGTCGTTGTTTCCCAGTATTACGGAGCCCGTGACGACAGGAACGTCAAAAAATGCATAGTAAACAGCGGTATCATCATGCTTATCGTTCCGGTAATATTCGGTTTTCTCGGTTTTACGTTAAGTCCGCTCCTTTTAAGGCTACTGGACACACCGGAAGCCATTATGGGCGATGCGGTCCTCTATACACGCTTTATGAGCGTCGGACTTCTTTTTGTCTCGCTTTATAATTTCCTATCCTCTATGCTGAGAGCACTTGGTGATTCCAGATCACCTTTGTATTTTCTTATAATTTCGACCATTATCAATGTCATCATGGATATTCTTCTGGTCGTAGTATTCCCTATGGGCATTATGGGAGCTGCACTGGCAACTGTCATCGCGCAGTTTATCTCCGTCCTTCTCAGCGGTATATACGCATATAAAATGAATCCTTACTTCCGCATCAGCCGTGAAGACATCTCCGTTTCCTTAAATATGATCATAAAGATAGTACGTCTCGGTGTGCCGATGTCTCTCCAGTTCGCCCTGATCGCCGTATCTTCAATGGCACTCCAGCGTGTTGTTAACGGATTCGGCACCACCGCTATCACGGCCTTCACCGCAACCAACAGGATCGAGCAGTTCATTCATCAGCCGTATATGACTCTCGCCTCCTCCCTTGCTACATTCAGCGGCCAGAACTTCGGTGCCAATAAGAACGAGCGTGTACTGGAAGGATATAAGAAAGGGCTGATTATCATGGTATCCTTAACGGTCATCCTGATGTTGGGAATGCAGTTGTTCGGCAGAACATTGATAAGTTTCTTTGTATCCGATGAAGACCTCATAGCCCAAAGCGTCATTGATCTCGGTGCAAAAGGCCTTAAGATCACCAGCATGTTCTATCTACCGCTCGGCATGATCTACGTCGTGCGCGGAGTCTTAACCGGTCTTGGAGACGCTTTCTTCGCTTTGTTTAACGGTGTAATCGAAGTCATCGGAAGATTCACCATCCCGCTTCTTCTCACAGCTTATCTTGGATATGGTGAAGCAGGAATATGGATATCATCAGGTCTGGTATGGCTTCTTAGCGGCGTAACCGCCTGGATAAGGTACAAGACGTATTTCCGTGCAAAGACCGGAATATCCGCTTCGTTTATCAGAGGAACCGTAAGCATGAGGAGAAAGGGGTTGCAGAGCAGATCCCGTCATGCGCTTTCAAACAAGTATCATTCCTGATCAGCCCTGCTTATCTGTTATCTACCTTCTCGGGATACATATCATGGTGGAAAAGTCTGTCTTCAGCTACCTTTTCCCACTTTGTGCCGGGCTTGCCGTAATTGCAGTACGGATCGATCGATATTCCGCCGCGGGGCGTAAACTTGCCCCAGACTTCAATATATTTGGGATCCATGAGCTTTATCAGATCCTTCATGATGATATTCACGCAATCCTCATGGAAATCGCCGTGATTACGGAATGAGAACAGGTATAGCTTCAGGGATTTGCTCTCTACCATACGTTCTGACGGAACGTATGATATGGTGATCGTGGCAAAATCCGGCTGTCCGGTAATAGGACAAAGACTGGTGAATTCCGGACAATTGAACTTAACGAAGTAATCATTATCCGGATGCTTGTTAATAAACGTCTCAAGCACCTGAGGATCGTAATCCTGACTGTATATCGTTCCATTACTTCCGAGCTTCGTAAGGTTTTCCTTTTCGCGCATAAGATCACCCCTTTATAATGTTATATTTGATTCCGGCATCGTAAACATCTATTCCTTCTGCCCTCTTGACGAGCTTTACAACCAGATAAGTTACAGGAGTAAAGAGGACTTCGTACGATACCTTGAAAAGATACTGGAAAAGGATCATCTGAAGGACAACAGAGTTATCCATTGTTCCCCAGAAAGAGATCATGATGAATATCACAGAATCCAGACCTTCTCCGATCACAGTGGAAAGAATGGTGCGTATCCAGAGATTCTTTCCTTTGGTTATAACCTTTAATCTGGATAATATGATCGAATTCGAGAATTCTCCGAAAAGATATCCGGCAAAGGATGCTAAAGCAACTCTGGGCGTTGTTCCCAATACGGTGCTATATGCCTCCTGACCCTCCCAATAACCGGGATGAGGAAGAGCTATGGTTATAAGATAGATGACTACTGCAAAGAAACTGCACATAAATCCCAGCCAGATAATGGTCCTCGCCTTCCGGAATCCGTAAACTTCGGTAAATACGTCTCCGATGATATAAGTCATCGGGAAAAGAATGACCGCTGCAGGAAGCGTAATGCTGTCCGTGACAGCCCACATCTTCCCTGCCACAAGATTCGAAAGCAGAAGGCAGGTCACAAAGACAATGCCGATACACATAAACAGTCTTGATACGTTTTTAGTCTCGTTCATAAAAATCTCCAAATAAAAAGGCTCCCAAAAACAGGAGCCACATTTAATCAAATCAGCAACAAAAAGATAATGATTCAAATGATTGTCCTGGTTTTGTTTAACGACAGGATGGCACAAACGAACTGTCGGCGTGATTTTCGCGCACGGATAAAATACCATCATGATCCGTTGCGGTCAAGAAAAAAGCCTGTGTTATTTGGACACAGGCTTTAATAGCAAGATTATTTGATATATATCAGAGCAACGGTGTATCGTTGTGCTGCGTTCTCTTACTCTTGTTAACATGGATAAACATGTTATGCAGGAGGTTAACGCTTGTAAGGATGACCTCACCCTGATTGAGCTTTCTGACGTGTTTGATCGCATAATCGTCAAGGTGGCTTTCTACCGTCCTGATCTCATCATTAAGCATGAGTCTGTGGATGAGCATCGTACCGACCTGACCGAATAGGATCGGGGAAACGTCCTTAGGGTTCTGGGTTGTAAGGTAAAGGAAGATACCCTTCTTACGTCCTTCTCTTGCAAGAAGTGTCAGACCGCCGTGATATTCCTTGTCTGAATATCTGGACTTGGCATATCTGTGTACCTCGTCAATGAAGAATACGAACGGATTTACTTCTTCGATCTCCATGATGAAAGTACTTACGAGGTCGATTACCATGCCTCCGATACCTTCTGAAGCACCGAGTTGTGATGTATCGATGTAAAGGCTGACGTCAGGAAGATGAACGAATTCGTCAATGACATCAAGAAGGTTGAACATATTCGGATCATTCGAGAAGAATGAAAGGAATCTTGTGTTCGTCATCTGATATTGGATCTTCTGGACAAGAGAAGCATTGAGGTTTGCCTTGAGAGTGTCGTAACGGTACTTAAAGTTGTAGTTGTTGTCTCTGTCAGGCTCACAAACGGACTCAGCCTGGATCTGCTCAGGGAGCAGTTCGAGATTGAAATCGGTGTCATCCTTGGTAACGGATGCAAGATTCTCCTGAATCTCCTCGATATCCTCACCTACCTTAGGATAATATGTGTCTTCACCGATCTTCTTCATATAACGTAGTGAGGTAATGGCCTCGGAAAGAACGGCACCCTGGCTGCTGTTCTCAGTCTCGAAAAGCTTTTCCCACTGTTCCATTGAGATCTTACCCGGTGAAACAGTCGTATCGATACCAAGCGTAAGCTTTGTGATCTCCTCTTCGGTAAATGCATTTCTGTACTCACCCGTAGGATCGATGATAAGAGCTTTACGTCTTGTGGAAACCACTTTATCAAGGATGGCAAGAGCCGTAGTGGACTTACCGCTGTTAGTAGCGCCTATGCACATAAGGTGACGGTTGAAAAGAGTACTCGGCTTAAGTGATACGTCAGCCTGGGATCTGTTGAGATATGTCGCAAACGGAGGAAGAGGTTCTTCATCATCACTTCCGGCAAACTCAAGAGACTGCAGGAATAACTTATATACCTTATCTGTTGCCAGATAGACTTTATCGGTAATACCAAGAGTCTTGAAGCCGGCAAGCTCAAATTTATTGGAATTAGGCGTCATTATGGCGATCGTGTCTATAAGGATTTCCTGATAATCATTGATCTGCTTATCATTTGATGCGACATCAAAAATACTCTTTCTGGAAGCCTTATTCTCAAATACTTCGCCAAGGAACACACCAATGACCGAGTCGATCAGAACAAAATAATTGATGGTGTTAGGAAGGAAAGAAGAATTGAACTTGCTTCTGTCAGACATCAGCTGGAGGTTATCGATCTGAGCCGTACAATTACTTCTGTAAACCTGTGTAACTTTTCCGATGTAGTAATCCTGGATATTCGCGCCATCATATAGTGATTCGAGCGTCATAAAAGCCTCCCAAAAAAGTAATATAAATACACCGGTCCAAAAAACAGACCCTATTATCCAATTATAAGTCGAAAGCCTTATAAATTGGGTAACTTTTGTGTAAATAATGCAAAAATCTCTTAATATGAAGCACGAAGTTAAGAGATTTTGACTAAATAATTATATCACCTTAAATCAAAAAATGTGAATACAAAAATCAATTTTTCTTCGAACGCCATATTTTCTTATTTTTTCTTATAGATATTGATCTCATCCTTTTGGTTATAGAAAACGAACTCATAATCTTCATTTTCCTTAAGATAAGTATCCATAGGCATATCCTCTGTTACGGCAAACCAGTCAAAACCGTATTTTTCAATAAATTCATCATAATCGAGATCTCCCGCCCAGGCAGCGTAGGCCTCCTCTATAAAAGTATTATCTCCGGTTATCCACTCACCGTATAGTTCAGGTCTGGCATCGAAATATATCTTATACCCGTCAACCAGGAAAAAAGATCCGGTATTGAAGTCAGTATAAAGCGTTACCTCATCCGGAGCAGGCAAAGAAGCGATCATTACCTCTCTGTCGTCAGTTTTTTCGAGATTGTATTTCATGATGAGAAGTATGGACAATAACCCGGCTGCAACATAAGCCCAGCGCATCATTTTATGCGAACGCTCGTTGAATTCCAGATTGCAAAGGAGTGCTCCGATCGGGATGACCAGTGTCCAGCAGCAGCGCATATATACGCATGACATCAAAAAACAGCCGGCCGCCATGAAAAACTGTACGGAGTTAAGCTTCTTCTTGAACACGGCATATACAAACAGTGCCACGACTATAACCTGCAATGCGGTATAGAGTGACGGGAAATGCGGAGGCAGCATCTCGATAACGTTAAACATCTTAACAGTTCCTCTCGCAGCGGTCATGTACAGCGGTCCTTTGATACCCAGCGGGCTTAAAAACGAACATACTGCGCCCACGAACAACGCAGAAAGAGCATAAAGGTCTATCCGGAATCTCTTAGCCTTAATAACGGGTATATAACAAAGGATCCACAAAGCCGGGTAAAAGATATTTGATGCCTGCCAGTTGATCTGGAATATGAATACGGCAGCTATAAGAGCCAGGAATATAACAGTCTCTTTTCTTGTGTGTTTCTCCTTGGAAAAAAACTTATGCAAAAGGGCAAGTTCCAAAAGCGAAGCCGATATTGTAACGGAATATGGTCTTGTGGTCGAAAAACCACACAACATGATCCAGCAAAAAACCGCAGTATTAAATCCGACCTGATTATCTTTCAGCGTCTCGCGGCAATAAACAAACAGGCAGCCGAGCAATATAAGATTGAATATCAGCCCAAGCGCCACTATTCCCGCAAACCCGCCGGCTGAATAAGCCAGATAATTTGCAACAGCACACATCCACTGCTGGACCAATGTCGGAACATCCGGTTTGACGAGCCAGTACGCAGTTTGAGGAAGAGACCCGTTATTAATGATATATCTCCCGTAACTGATAAGAAAATAACAGTCAGGATTTGGGTTTTGTAACAGTGTCTGTGCAGTAGCGAAAATGCCGAGCGCCACTGCCAGCAGCACAAAGCTTATCTTATCGGAAATACTAAAGCTCTTGCGTTTTCCCATAGATCAGTTACTTTTGTCTCTTAAATACGAATTGTTCGCCGTTATTCATCTCTGCGCTCATTGTATCACCTTTAAACTTAACTTCCTTAAGTAATGACAGTCTGTCGCTGACCCTGCCGTCAATTCCCTGTTTTGCACATCCGGCACAAAACAATAGCATTAAAATGATAGATACAGTCAATAATACAGATTTCTTTCCCATTCATTTACTCCTAAATTATGTTTGCGGTTATCCCCAGGGAATATAAGGGGCGACTGCCAGGATGAATAAAAATTCGAGTATTGCAGCAACAATAAGGGCTATTGTACCGAACAAAATTATTTTTTTGATATTAGTAGGCACATCACAATAGGTTTCGCCCGTCTGTCCGTTGATGGCTACCGGGAAAGTCTTTTTGCCAAATTTGTATGTGGCAAAATAGATGGGTGCCAGAAGGTATCTGAATCTGACATTGTAATAGTTTGTGGCGATCTCTTTGACACTCAGGTGGCGGTTAAAACGGTGCACGGCTTTTTTCAATATCGTGGTAATCTGTTTTTTCGAGCATTCCCAGCCTTCATTCAGTCCGAGTGTATACCGCTCAGCAGGGATGCCTGCAAGATATTCCGGTGAATATGGAACGGCTTTATCAAAGTCGAATTTCTGGATTCTTTTAATAAACGGATGACAGAGTCTGTCAGATGCGAAGACCGCAACATCATTGATGTATTGATACCAGTTCCCGTTGATATGATCATATCCGGCGGTGCCCAAGTCTCTGTATGCATAGTAATACGAAGCGGTATATGTATCAAAAGTCCAGTACGGGACATAAAAACCGACTACCTGTTCCAGTTTGCAGTCAAATACCTTTTTGTTAACAAGCCCCTTTTTCTTCGCAAAATTGATAAACAGATCCTGAGTCTGTTCTTTGCTTATAGAGAAAGGGATGACGCCATTGGGAACCATGATCTGGTCTGTCTCAGCAGCAGGCGTAACGCTTGTCGAACCGCAGAATGGACAGGCACCGGTAACCTGTTCTGAATCATAAACAGACTGACCGCCGCAATTGGAGCAAACGATCAGTTTCTTGTAATGACCCCAATCAACACTTGCACGCTGCAGAGCCGAGTTGAAATCAAGCTCTTCGGCAACAGCGCCGTTTTGAGGTGTCGGAAGCTGTGTGGATAAGCCGCAGAAAGGACATTTTAAACTTGCGGTAACAGGATCGAAGCTTATTCCGATCGAAGTACCACACCCCGGACACTTAATATCCGTGCTAGTAACATTAATGCTGCCAATGATACTTTTGTTTTCAGACATTAATCTATCCTCTTTCTTATGCCGGCTGATCGTAATCAAATAGACTAATTCATTATATCATTCGTGACGGCATGGCATAATGATGCATCACGCACATAGCCGAATAATCCGTCTAATAATCTGAAAGTACTGTCACTTAAAGCATGAAGCAGCATTACGAGGAGAAGATTGTCAGACAGCATATAAACCGCCGCTATAAACATTCCCCATAACATAGAAGAGGGCATCTGAATCAGAGGATTCTCGCCGAATGATATATTGGGGTGTTTTCACCTGTCAAATGATATTACCGGTCCTGATGTAGTCTTAAGAAGCCATACCTTGTCATCAGGAACGCAGTGCATCTGAGTATATGCATCAGTAGGTATCGAGACTTCCTTACCGGTATCTGCAATCCTTATAGTGACACGATCCGACGATCTTTGTTCTATGTTGTTATTGTGACCGTCAATATAATACTGATGCGTCTCCCTATGAGTAACTATACCTTCTTTGATACCAAGCACTTTGAAGCGGGTGCTCGACAAGAACCAAATAATTGCCATGGTCAGGAAAACTATACTTATTCCACCTAAAACCGGGAATAAGATCAGTGAATATTTTATTCCCAGAATTATTCCGGCAATGATCATCACAACAAAAACCGCCGAAAAGATCATTGCCTTAATAAACTCACGCTTATGCTTAGCTCTGAAAATCCTGATTTCTTTCTCAACTATGTATCTGTGTTCTTCCTTTATAGGATCAAACTCAATACTGCTTATCGCAACCAGATTTGAATTCGGATCAAGATTATATGAATAATTGTATTTCATAACACATCACCTTAAATTTTTCCAGCTGTAAAACAGATTGTAATCGCAAATTCCCTGCCGGTTTGTTCGGCAGTTATCGAACCTTCCATCATCTCTACAAAACTTTTGCAGATATATAGACCCAGGCCGGCACCGCCTTTGCTCCTTGAGGGATCATCACGGTAGAATCTGTCGAAGATCCTGTCCGTATCTATTTTCTTGGAGGAATCAGTGATCATCCGCATCTTTATCTTTCCGGGCTCATTATCATCGATCCTGAATTCCAGCCTGCCTTCCGAATACTTAATGGCATTGGAAATAAGATTCTGCATGACCCTTGAGAGCTTCTTCTTATCGGCTCTTACATAGATATTATTGTCAGACTGCTCAAATACCGGCACGATTCCTTTTTTGTCGATCTCGTGGCTTTCGGCAAGTATTACTTCGCAGATCATCTCCGGGAGATTTACTTTCTCAATATTAATATCGACCTGATCTGATTCTATGAGGGATATATCGAAGAAATCATTAACAAGATCATTCAGATAGCGTGCTCTCTCAAGAGCTATCTTTATGTTGGCATTTTTCTCCTCTTTGTCATCGGATCTCTCCGCGACCTGAAGATATCCGATAACGGAAGTCAGAGGAGTTCTCATGTCATGGGAGATCATCGATATCGATTCGCGGATCTTTCTTTCCTCATCTTTGCCTTCAGCCTTTATGCCCATTATCCGGTCATAGAGAGCGTTAACTTCAGTAATCATTTTCTGAAGATCACGGTCGATGAAATCTATGTTCATCGGATTATTTCCGGGATTATTCTTCATGTCTTTTGTAACGCGCTTAAGCTCCTTCTTAAGGAGAAATAATCTGACAGATAAAAAGAGGACCAGTATTATAAGGATAATGATCACATATAACATACCCGGTCCTCCGTATTAAAGACTGAATCAGTTAGCTACATCCTTTTTATTGAAAACCAAGGATGCAACCAGCACCAATACCACAACTGCTATTATGGCACATGCGGCACATGGCATCAAATCAGCTGCCGATGAACTCTTGGCCAGGCAGAAGAACGAGTGCTCGTATATGAAATTTCCATCGAGAAAATTCCGTAATATGTTTCCGCCCAACGCAGAGACGGTAACACATGCGAAAAGTGCCGTATAAACATTTCCGCAGATAATGGTAATAAACAGATAGAAGGCAGTCATTGCGATTATCTGAAGCGCGACAACACCGAGCCATAACAAGTCACGCGCGGAGAAACCCTCAAAAGAAAATCCAAACACTTTTCCGAACACAGCCGTCTGTCCCACAAGTTCAAAGGCGTGAATGATAAATATCATCACGCTTGTCGAAATTAGTTTGGAAACGATTATCTTCCATCTCTTATTTCCTGACACGATCGCTCTGTGCAAAGTCCTGTTCGTAAAATCTATTCCTGCAAACCACGCTACGATCATTCCGTACAGAAAAGAGAATGAACAGTCCTGAACACCCTGTGCAAATCCGTCATACATTGTTCCGAATTGCCAGTAATCTATTGCTTCCTGCTTCAGTCCCTGACAGAACCAGTCTATACACATCAGAATGATTATTCCCAAACATATATATAAAGGTATAAACCTTCTTGCCTTGTATCCTTCGATCCTTAAAAGATTCATCATTTTCTTTCTGCCCCCGTGATCCCGATAAAATATTCTTCAAGCGACATTTCTTTTGCCGAGAGCTCAGATACAGTTATTCCGGCCTGCATCATATACCCTGACAGTTCAGTCATGATCTCGGGTTTTCCATAGATCTTGATCGCGTCATCTGTTTCAACTTTGTAATTGATATCAGGGAAATACTTTTCCAGGATAGTCACCGTCTCAGGGATATAGTTATTCCTGACAAAAACATACTGGCTGCATTTCTCCTCCAGCTGCTCATGCGTCACAGACTCGATTATTTTCCCCTTGTGAATGAATATGAAATCCGTCGCCAGAAGATATAGTTCACTCAGAATATGGCTTGATACGAAGATCGTGCAGTCATTATCCTGATTTATCTTCTTCAGCATGCATCTGAGCGTTACGATATTCTTCGGATCAAGGCCGTTGATCGGTTCATCAAGGATCAGAAATCTCGGGTTCCCCACCATTGCCATCGCGATGCCGAGTCTTTGCTTCATGCCCATGGAAAGTTTCTTTGCCTTTTTCTTCCTGCTGTCTGACAGTCCGACAAGCTCGATCATCCTGTCCGTGGCCGACTCATCGGGATTGCCCACCAGCAGCCTCTGAAGCTCGACATTCTGTCTTACTGAATAACCCGGATAAATGTACGGGCCTTCGATCATTGTTCCGACACTTTTGCGCTTTTTCTCGATCGCGGCAGGATCCGTCTCACCCATGAACGTCATATCACCTGACGTGGGGAATATCAGTCCTGCCAGGATCTTCATAAGCGTGCTCTTTCCTGCGCCGTTTTCACCGATAAAGCCGTAGATCCGGTCCTTTTTCAAGGTGATGCTTACGTCATCCAGAGCATACTGGTTCTTGTATTTCTTGGTAAGATTCCTTGCCTCAAAGATTACATCACTCATTTTCCTTATTCCTTTCGTGTTGATGATACAAGAATACAAACAGATATTATGGATTATATTCATCAATCCTTAAGGAAATCTAAAGATTGGGAAAACATCTTTACTTTGAGAGCCTGTAACCCATTCCGTAAACAGTATCTATATAAGGCTCGTCCGTATATTTCGCTATCTTTTTTCGAATGTTGCTCATATGGACATTCATTGTATTATCGTCGCTCATATAGGCTTCACCGGTAATACTCTCGAAAAGATTGCGCTTCGAGAACACTTTGTTGGGATTCTCAAGAAACAGCTCAAGAATGCTGTATTCCATGCCGGTAACGGTAATCTCATCATTCTTAAAGAATACCCTTTTGGATTCTTTATCCAGTCTGAGATCTTTGTATTCAATAACCGGTGTATCAGCTCTGTTCTTTGTGCGTCTTAATACTGCCTCAATGCGGAGGATAACCTCATCAATATCAAATGGCTTGCTTATATAGTCATCTGCGCCCAAACGGAGCAGTTCTATCCTGTTAATGACCTGATCCTTGGCTGATAATACAATAGCAGGAGTGCTGCTGACCTTTCTGAAATCTCTCAAGACTTCTTCACCGGTCTTTTTGGGCAGCATCAGATCCAACAATATCAGATCACACTTAGTGTTAAGTGCCTTATAAAGACCTTCTTCACCGTCAAAAGCACTGTCAGTCTCATATCCGCTATCGGATAAGACTTTACACAGAAGATTGTTTATTGTTTTATCGTCTTCAATTACCAATATCATTTAAATAATTTCCGCTCCTTTATAAATTTATCATCATACTTGACCACTGCTCCTCCGATGCCGGAGTGATCCGACAATCCGGGGAAATACAAAAAATAAACTGCTGTTCCCTTTTTGTATATTGGATTGACGGAAAGCAAGGCGAAATATTTATCAGCTACTGAATAGTATTTATGCATTCTGGAAAATGATGATGGATATCTCCAATTCTTTCCTCTGATAAAGCCTAAGTACCATAAGAATTTCTTCCTTCTGATCTTTGATACAATGATCAAAGAAAATAACCAGCGGACGGTTAAAACAGTCGCCAATGCCCCGCATAGCGGTACCAGGATCAGAACTGCCGTTTCTAAGAGATCAGAATATCCAAATGCCGCGCTAATGGTATCAGAAAAGATAAGCCAGACATTCACAACTGCTGCCGAGATTAAAGATACAATAAAAGAAGTAATGAAAGTCCCCTTGAAGTATTTTTTTCGAATACTCTTTAACGTGGAGTCATCCAATTCGCTTGCGCTTTTGAATTCGCTCTTGTCATCTGCTAAAAACAACCCAACGAGCATTTCTTGACCGAACATTGTTTTTAATCCCTTTTCCTATCCCCATAGTACATTTTGCAAAAATTTAAAGCTCTAACACCTTCATTATATCAAAGCTCATCATATTCATTGCTATTCCGCTTCCAAAAACCATTGATTAATTCTGTCAATTACACTTCCTGGTAGTGCGTTTAACTGCAATAAACACTAACTCAAATCATGCTATTAATACGTGCCAGTCGTCTTTTTTGTAGGTTATTTAATGCATACTCATATTGCAAATATTATTTTTTTGCACTTGCAAAATCTCCGGAAAGATATGACTGATCTGCCTTCTTTAGAAAATAGGCATCCTTTTCTTGCATTCTTCTATAAAAAGTGAGCTCTGATACATCAGTATATCCTTCCTTTTTGTTTCAAAAACAAGTGTTTATCGGCTTTTTGTCGATCTTATCAAAATCAAATCCGAATTCCTCGATCAGAGCCTTAGCCCTCTGTTCATTCGTCAATTACGTTCTCTTGGTCGTTGATATCTGACTCACTCCCAGCATCTCTGCATGTCTGTCAACATGATCAATCAGTTCATCTCCAAACACCGCGATCTGCTTAAGCCAGGGATGTCCAAATAATCCATATTTCCACTGCGGATCGACAAAAAAATAATAATCCCCATCAGGATAGAAGTGCGGGAAATATACATTAGAATCCCTTACATCATCGTGATACTCTTTGACAAGTTTCCAATAGTCCCGGGGCGAGAATACAAAACTGTCATGCTGCCAATCCAATGCATATAGTTCAGAGCTTCCCATTTGAACAAACAATGAGTTCATTAAGCGATCCCATTGGGTTCCGACTGCCGAGAAGTCGAGCTGATATTTTTTGAAAGGTGCGGGGGGCTCTATCCAGGGGTATGGAGCAGCCTTATGCTCAGGGAAAAACTTGAATTCGTTGCAGATCTTATCCCATACTGACTTTTCAAGTTCTTTATTCATAATTGAATATCCGTATTTTCCAAAATCTGTCATTGCAGCTTGTCTCCAACAAAATCCAGAAAGTAAAAAGTTACTCTATTGTTTTACAGCTTCCCACCATCTATACACTTAACTAATTAAATACTCAACAATTTTACCTTCACCAACAGCTTTGGGACCTTCTCTAATAGTAAAATGCTGGCCGACCCACACTTGATGAAAATGATATGTTTGAAGCGAGAATCTCATCTTAGCTAACACGGGCTTGTCAAATTCGTCAACATTCAGTTCAGAGAAATATATACCCCACAAATCATTCTCATCATAACCTTCGAAAACAGCGTCCGGTCTATAACCGGTATTTGGCAAATTCTTTCTTTGTCCGAAATAAAAAGTAATCTCTACTGACAACTGATAGTTAGAATAAATTTCGTCCGTTTTGCTGATCCAAGAAATCTCCCCAGAGTCTGTACTGCCTACAGGTTTGGCTCCCATGCATTCATTGATAGAATTAAACAGATTATCAGTCTCAACTTCATAATTCTCGTTGCACATAAAAAGATAAAAACCACTATCGCCAGGGTATTTGCATATTGCTAAATAAGAAAAAGATGCAGCTATTGTCCCATCATCATAAAATAGATCCCCATAGTTGCCTTTGGGTGTATAGAAAAGCACTTTAGCGTTATTTAAAGTATCAGGAAAAGACTCTGTAGATTTGTTATTCATATGGTTAATAGACTCAGATATTAAAATATTTCGTTCTTGTTCTTTTCAACAAACTCTTGCAAACAATCAACCAATGAAGGTGTCAAATCATAATATTCTTTGTCAGTCTTTTCCCAACCATCGTCTTCTCCAATGGTTGATGCTTCCAAATAGTTATCTGCTATGTCTTGAGTTCCAACTTGCATTAATGCATTGCGGAGTTCTTCGGGATCAGTATCCGGGTAGCAATCCTTATATCCGGAAAACCCACCACTATTCATCTCAGAATCATACCAGAAGCACAGAACAGCCATTCTCTGAATCTTATTAAGATCATCAAGATTTTTGAAGCAGATGTCCTCTATAAATCTATTCCATCTGTTAATCCTTTCAATGTCCATATTTACCTGATAACAAATTTATAATTTCCCTATCTGACGACTATATTATATCAAACACATCATATTCATTGCTCTTCATATCACGTTTCAGACTTCTTTTAACACAGCTACCCTTTTTTCCTCTTCCATTCTTTAGTAGCAGAAAACGCGTTTCTTGTAGCTATGGAAACGGGCATGCGCCTTGGAGAACTGGCAGCACTTAGGAAATCTGATGTTGGTGATGATTATATCTGGGTCCATCGTCAGCAGGTCGTGGTTTTTGAAGATGAAAGATGCAGAAACCGCCAGATCAAGGATCTCGAATACACCAAGAACGAGAAAGAAAATCCAAAAGGCGGAATACTCATCCCTATCACCGAGAACTGCAGAACAGCACTCCATATGGCGAATGAGATCCCGGGCGAATCAGAATACCTCTTCCATCATCCTAACGGTAAACCAATCGTAAAAGACTCATACGAATACTATTTAAGACGCAGATGCAAAGCGCTGGAAATCGGAATATCCCATAATCATGCTTTCAGAGTCGTATTTAACACAATACTTATCGAAGCAGGTGTCGACTGTAACGAACGCTGTCTCGTTCTCGGACATTCAATTCAAACTAATGAGAGGAATTATTCCTTTAGTGATTTGATAAATGCCGAAAGAGTCAAAGAAACCCTAAATCTGAATAGCGGAAAGTCAGCATAGTTGGGATTTACAACCATTTACAACCAGTACGAAAGCCAAAAACAAAGGGGCTTGGAACCCCAAACCCCTTGATTTTACTGGTGATCGTGAGCGGATTCGAACCGCTGGCCTACCGCTTAGGAGGCGGTCGCTCTATCCAGCTGAGCTACACAATCTCGTTCAATTTCGGCTTTGTATTATAGCACATATTGAACAGACTACAAAGATGAGATTCGTAAACAGCGTAATTTAGAGCGGTTTAGGCACTACGGTTCAAAGAAAAAACTGATGAAAGGATGGCAATTTCCGGGCTACTCCGCTTTGTGAACCGATGGTTAATATGGAGTTCAACCATCGGTTCAACCACCAGTTAAGTACACAACGCCGTTAGAAAGGTCGGCGCTAGTAATTTAATAAGAGCATATTTCAGGATTGATATAATCATTAACTGTTCCGGCACATGCGGCAAGAGCGAAACCGCTTTTCAGATATTCAAAGATTTCCTTTTTATTTTTTTCTCTGGCCGATATTATCTATTATAGATGGATCGTTTACGCACCCGTAAGATAATTCTATAAATGTGCCTGTTTTTTCAAAACATCAGTAACCATAATCATAGTTAATTATCTATTGTAACTTCGGTTATCTGCGTAAAGTTCTCCGGGATTTCATCTGATACACCGATTATATCTCCAACCCAATCTCCTATTCCATCATACCCGTGACGCATTAAATACGGAATAGGATCAATCTTCGGGTTATCGATTCTTTGCGGTTTTGAAAACCTTTCATTCTCAGGTTTATCCGGATCATAGATAACTACCGGATTTAAGAGAATTATTCTGACATCATCAGTCGAGAAATATTCCTTCTTACTATAGTTAATGGTATATCTGTAATCTTTCCCGTGTCGTAAAAACAGATTTTTATATGGATCGGCAGGATCAATAGAATACTCATTAAAAGCATCATTCTCACCGATTTCCAGTTCTTTCAGATAATACTCGATCTCTTGGCGCACATTGGTTTCTGTAGCCGAAAACCAGCTCGAAATATTGGTGTATGTCTCAAAAATCGTATCTATACCGATTCCCTTATGACCGCTCTCCTCAGAGTGCCTGTAAAGAATACTGAGAGTTTCGTTCTTATCGTCTTTAGTTAATTCTTTCGAGTCACCAAGAAAAACAATACGGGAATCACGCCATTCACTTCCAAGCAGCTCTCTAAATGCGCAAAGAAAGCTGTTATGAGGATTTGATGTTTCCATCAGTTTATTGCCCAAACCGAAATCGGAAGGACAGATATACTCTTTTCTATCAACGTTTACCCAATTGTAATACTCACCCATATGCTTCTCTTTCTACTCTGTCTTTAGTTTTTCGAGAGCCTTTTCTTCCAGATGCCAGCCTAAATAGTAATTTATATCAGTAATAGCATCTATAATCCGCCATCTGCATTCTGTGTTTTCCCGCAGTTCCTTTATCAGCAGCGGCTTAACCAAATGCTTCTCCAACTGATTCTTTGTTCTTGCAATATAAGCTAATCCTAAGGCTGAATTTGCCCTGACTCTATAATCGTCTGAATCAAACGACTTAATGCAAATTGTTTGCGCCTGTTTCCAGTCAATCATAGTTTCTCCAGCCCTGAGAGGCAGGAGGATTCGCTCCTCAAGCGTTCCGGATTCAAGTATCCTTAATGCTTCTTCATATGTAACATCTTCTAACGGTCTGTATATCGGTTTCATTGTTATTCCTTATCTTCTTCAATGTAGTGATAACTTTTATAGTGAAAATTCGGGGTTTGTTCTATAGTTATGTGATAGAAACATCAGCATGTCCGGGAACTACCCATTCCCATCTTTTTAGTAAGATCTCCAAGGCTTTTATCAAACTGTGCTTGAGAAATCGCTCCGCGCTCAAGAAAAGCCTCGAGTGTCTGCTTCTGATTCAAATATAACTGGACTCTCTTTTGTTCAGGCGAGAGTCTTTCCCATTCAACCTGATCCATATCACAAACCCGGAAGACTATAAAGACAGGTCTCCGCAAGCATTATAACCAGCGAAATGAGGATCAGATAAAAAGGAAGACCGTCGATATACTTGGATTTTGAAACGAATATCAGTCTTCTTCTGATAACTGACAAAAGACCCGTCATAACAATATCCGTAGCACATGCAAATACCATTGCAATTAATATATGTGAGATCTTGGGAATACCCGGGTTAACAAGGAACACTAACGACAGATATGCTGCTGCAATGGACACTTCACTGATAAAATACCGCAAACCGAAGATCGATCTCCTGAAAGTGTGTTTGGCAGAATAAACAGCAACAGAACCTAATATCAAAGCTGCAGATACGCAAACAGGTATAACGGTGATCCTGAACCAATTGTCGTCACAGATTAACTTAAGAATATACAAAAGGACCGTACAGACAATGCAAATTGCCGCAAACTCAGCTCTTGCGCTTGAAAATCTTCTAAGTTCCGAGACGTCCGCTACCGGAATATCCCAGAATTCTGTCAGTTTCTTGGACGTGGCGCATCTTGGTATCCCGGTAACCCTTGAAATAGCCCAGCTCATGAGGACCAGGAACATTACAGAAGCAAGCAAAGATACGAACAAATACCTTTTCTCGAAGATATAAGTACTCAACGTTCCGAAAAGCGAGCAAGCCAAAGCAATGAAATAAGGAAGCATTACTTCCCTGCCAAATTCAGGTTTGGTAAATGTATCACAATCGTCTTCCTTGAATCTTGCAAGGGACATTATTCCTATCGCCATTGGAACAAAGCCTACGGTAGCGTACGGCGTGCAAAATCCTAATCTGTACGAGACCTCTCCGGCAGCAATGAAGAGTGCCATAACAAATGCAAAAGAAAGAACCGACAGATTACGCGGCATGAACACTCTTAAAGTAAATGACCAAATCAAAATACATACCAGAGAACATAAGACAGGCCACCATATTGCATTCCCGGATATCAGAAATTCCAGGCAAAGAGATATGACCGAGTAACCAAGGAGCAGAGAACTTCTGGTCGTAAGATATCTGGCGGGCTTGATATGAATAGCCGACACCTTGTCGTCTATTTTTCTTCTCGTCTGCTCGTTATCAAACGGTGTATTGTACTTCTCAGTAAACAGTCCCATGCATCACACCTTCCAATTCAGGTATTCCTTGAGGAATTTGTAACAAGTGTTGCAGGCTTTGATAACTGTTCTTGTCAGATCATAGGCTTCAGGTACCGGCTCGATAAATGACTGCATCTCCGACATAGGAAGATCATCCAAGCTGTCCGTAATGATCTGGTCATCGGCATTTCCGCTGAACGTCAGTCCGTCTTCACTGGAGTCATAATCACTGATCGGATTGCTCTGAACATCTGCTGTATCATCTGTCGAATCGGCTGTCGTGTCATCGGGCAGACCTGTTCCCATAAGCTTTGCGACGGCCTGTCTTACCCCCATGTAACCGATGGACACATCATCCTCGTTATATATCGTATATATCTCAGGTGTATCTTCAAATGAGAAAACCAGATGACCATCGTCTCTGATTACATCCATCTCTTCAGCCTCATCCATATATAGATAAAGAAAAAGCATATTAAGGCCCCTCATATATTCATCTTTGTCATATCCCGCCTGAGAGTTGCTGATACATTCTTTCGAGAGTTCGATAAAAGGTCTGATATCGCACGTTACGCCGGCAACTATATCCGTCGTACCATCTGACTTCATAGCCAGACGGTTAGGGTCCTGACACTCAAGAAGAGCATGACACAGATTATAAGACTGGGTAGCCCAATCAAGGCCGGAGATAACATATGCTCCCCTCAATGACGCTTTGCTTCTGTCCTGGTTCGTTCTGTCAGTGCTAAACGCATCCCACTTGACCTTTGTAATTACTCCGTTTTCGACTTCCATCTCGACATAATCTATATACCGGTTTCTGTCATCAAAAAGGCGCTGGGCGTAGTAAACACCGTCATGTAATCCGGCGACGGTCGGCATATCCGAATTATCGTCATCGTCACGGTTTTCCTCGGAAACAAATGCAACCGGGATCTGTCTTCCGATCAGCTTTTCCCTTACAAGTTCCATATCAGCATCACTGACATCATAAGCGTTATCATTCTCATTCGGATTCAAAGCAAGTCCCACTATTCTTGTACTCTCATAATCAAGTGCGACAAGAAGGCTCAGATCCTTCGAATCAGGAGTCTGCACGGTAAGGTCGATTACATATCCTTCCGGAACTCCTGAGGCATTAAATCCGATGTAAACGCCTTCTACATCCGGAAAATCATTAAGTGCTTTACTCTTGACCTTTTCATAAGCGTAAGAATCCAAAACCACGTCGAATCTCGAATGATATTCGTTTTGCATACGTTTGTTGGCATTATCCTGAGAAATAAAGTACCCGCCGATAACCAGAACGGATCCTATGATCAACAGGAAAACAGCCTCTGCTATAAACTGCTTAAGCTGGGCATGTGTCATCATGATACATCCACCTCCCTTGAACGGACCTGACGTCTGGTAAGGGTTTTCGAGAAGAAATCCAAAACAAACGAAAGGAAATTAACCGCAAGAACAGGAGCCAGAAGAGATACCATAGGACTCAGGAACGGTTTTGTAATCAAAGTCAGGACTCCACAGACAACTCCGGCAAACACTCCGGATGCAAATCTGGAAGGCATGGTAGTAAGATCTCCCAGGAAGAAAACGGCTACAAATACCGCTCCGGAAGACAAAACATATATCATCATTCCTTCAAAACTGAATGATCTCGTCTCGATAAGCATCGAAACAGGATACAAAGCTATGAGAGTAACAATATACGTTACAGGTGAATAAAGCCTTATCGTGCCCTTAAGCGTAAGGAACAATGCTCCGACCATTATGCAGATAAAGCATGTAGTCCCAAGTAAACCCGGATAGTTTCCAGTCAATAACTCTGAGAATGAAACATGCGAATATGAAGGCAGGGCAGCCGGTTCTTTCTGAACGATCAGTGTCATAAACGAAAATATCGAATTATCCTCACCAAAGCAGTAACCCTTGGTTCCGGACGGCCAGACAAGTTCAATAAACAATCGTCCTGCACAAGCAGGATTGATTATGTTACTGCCTGCCCCTCCGAAGATCTGCTTTGTTATTACGGAAGCAAACAAGACAGCAGTAGCCGCCGTAATGAGCGTGGTGTCCGGGGGCAGCATCAAAGCAATGAGCAAGCCTTCAACAAGAGAACTGAAATCGAAGTAATCTCCTCCCGTCCTTCTGTGGGTTACCTTCATACAAAGATAGTCAGAAAGAACGAATGTCGTCATGCAGAAAAGGATCAGAACCGCTGCTCTCAGACCGTAATAAAACATAGCGTATACGACACAGGGAACCAGAGCCGCAAGAAAGGTCATATAAATATACGGAGCACTTTTCTCCGTGTGAATAAAGGGTGCAAGATGTCTGTTATCAACACTCATACTTCTTTATCCTTCTCAAACGGGAGCGTAATCGCATCAGGAGATCTCACGCTTCTGTCCTCATCGCCGTCAGCATAATCCTCAAGAAGAGAAGCCTCTCCGACATAAGATGTTTTCATCTCTTCAGAGGTCTTGTCTTCAGCACTGCTGTTATCAAGAAGCGAATTGATCTCAATGATCCTTCCCTCTCCCGCAAAGCTCGCTATAGCCGTAGTAAGATTTATGCCTGCAGGACAGACATAAGAACAAGAACCGCATGCAATGCAGTCTCTCGCTCCTTCTTCTGCCGCTTTCTGTCTCAATCCCTGGTTAAGCATTTCAAAGATCGTATTCGGGGAAAGATTCATCGGACAGCACTCCGAACAAAGGCCGCAGTGAATGCATGGGGTTCTCGGAACCTCTGCGCGTCTTACGACAGAAATAACAGAAGTGGTCTTAACTATCGGGGTATTCTCTGGATCATTTATCTCGATTCCGGTAAGACAATTACCCCAAACGATCATGTCACTTCCGTTCTTTATATCCTGGGCATTGGAAAGGATCTCAGAAACCGGCGTTCCTATTGGAACGAGCATGTTATGTCCGCCGGATGAATCTCCTGTAACAGATACAATCCTGCTCATCATCGGGATATTATCCGATAAGGCTTCCCAGCACGCGAGCATCGTGGAACAATTAAACACGACTGCCTTGCAGGCTTTCTCGATCGTCTCACCGGCTGCAAGATTCTTTCCGTACAAAGCCCTTGCAACAAGCCTGTAATAGCCTTGCGGGAATCGTTCCCTGAACAGCTTTATCTCAAACTCCAGATCCTTGAAGTCTGCTTTGATCTTTTCTATGGAATTGGAAAGCGCTTTTCGCTGTTCCTTTCTGTTCTCGGAAATAAGGAAAATGCATTTTGACGCGCCAACGACTCTTGCACAGGCACAGGAACCCAATACAACATAATCAGGATATTCCGTGATAGCCACGAGATCAGAAGTGGAATAGGGTTCACTCTGAAGACAGTTAACGAGAAAGTCTTTTACGACTTCAGTTCTTGCTCTTCTGAGCTTTGCTGCGGTAGGTATTCCTTCTCCACCCATTCCGCAGATGCCTGCATCTCTTATGATGCCTATTGATTCCTGAGCTGATAGTTTAAAACCTGATCTTGGTCTGACGGAATCAAGCCTAGTTCTTTTCATATCATTTCTGATAGTAACTGCAGGTGTTAATATTCCGTTAGGAAGTCTTATTTCGGAAATGTCCGTTACCCTTCCGGAAATACCGCTGTGAACCGGAACAGAGAACGTTCCTTTCGCAGGGACACCGACACACTGACCGACTCTGACATAGTCATCGACCTTAACGGCAGGCACGGCAGGAACACCGGAATGCATCTTCATCGGAAGGATGATCTTCGCAGGATATACCCTCTCAAACATGATCTCCTTGACAAAAGGGGAACGCTTCGAAAAATTCAAAACGTCCCCTGTAAAAAGTCCTCTGTAGAATGAATATAGCCTGCGGTCTGCCACTTTATCTGATCCCGTAACGAAAGGTTCCTTAAAGAACCCGGTTTATCAGTCTGAATAGCCTTCGAGCTTCTTCGACTTAGGTGATCTGTTAAGCTTTCTGATTGCCTTTGCTTCGATCTGTCTGATACGCTCACGCGTAACGCCGAGCTTTCTGCCGACCTGTTCCAAAGTCATCGGCACTCCGTCCTTAAGACCGAATCTCAATTCGATTACTCTTCTTTCTCTGTCGGTCAATCCGTTAAGGGCCTGAATAAGGTCTTCCTTAAGAAGGATCCTTGCGACTTCCTCTTCAGGAGCAGCAAGTTCATCATTGGAAATGAAATCAACCAGATGGCTGTCTTCTTCCTCACCGACCGGTTTGTCGATCGAGATGGGATCCTGTGATATCTTCTGGATCTCCCTGATCTTTGCGACCTCCATGTTCATTGCCTCAGCAAGCTCTTCTGTCGTAGGTTCCCTTCCGAGATCCTGAACGAGCTGGCGCTGAACTCTGGTAAGCTTATTTATGGTCTCGACCATATGGACGGGAATTCTTATCGTTCTTGCCTGGTCCGCAATGGCTCTTGTTATAGCCTGACGGATCCACCATGTTGCATATGTCGAGAACTTGAATCCCTTTGTATAGTCGAATTTATCAACTGCCTTTATAAGACCGATGTTGCCTTCCTGAATGAGATCAAGGAGAGAGAGACCGCGGTTCATGTATTTCTTGGCAATGGAAACAACGAGTCTGAGGTTAGAATTGATAAGGAGCTCTTTTGCTTCCTCATCACCTTTTGCCATTCTCTGTGCGATATCTTTTTCCTGCTCGGCATCAAGGAGTTCTATCTTACCGATCTCTTTGAGATACATCTTGACCGAATCATCGACCACATTAGCATCTTCACCGTCTGTATCTACGACATCATCATCAGCACCCAGATCGGGATCACTTATCATGACTCCGCCGTTCTCGAGTTCTGCTCTGAGATTGATCATCTCATCCGGTTCGATCTTATATGAATCAGTGAGTGTCTCGAATTCTGCCTCAGTAATCTGATTGTCGTTCTTCTCTGCGAATTTTTTTGCCTGCGCCAGTGCTTTCTCAAAGTCTGTCATCTGCTAGATCACCTCATAGATTATCAATTGTAAATGTCTGCTTTAGCTATCATGCCGTCTTGTGACGGATGGTAAAGATATTACTTGGTGGTTTCCGTCGGTTCTTGGATGGCTACGGGAGTCTGAACATCCGTAGTAACACCGTCTTTGTTCACCAGGTAAATGGTGCCGGGAGTATAAATGAACATCTCGACATCACCGGAATCTTCACCGCGTTTTTCAGAACGCAGCTTCGCATAATTCGAATACAGCGTCTTTGCCTGAGAATCAGTAATCTCATCTGAAAGACCAAGCTTAATATGCTGACATGTAAGTCCGTAGATATTGAACTGCTTGTAATCAAAATCCGTATAAGACACGGCATCTGTCTCCGTGCTCTGGAAGATATCACCTATATCGGCAGCAATAGCTTCCTTCAAAGCCTTGCGACTGAAATAGAGAGGAAGTGAAATCGCAAGGATTACAGCAACGAATACTACTGCTCCTGCTATCATTCCTATAACGAGCTTTTTCGGAGCCTTTACATCGTTAGGAGAAATCTCGAATTCACTTGCCTTAAGCTTTGCACTGTCTGTCTGCGTCTTGGAAACCTTTTCCCTCTGAACTGCTTTCTCGACCAGATCGGGCATTACGGGATTTGAGTAATAGTGCTTTGCGCCTTCCTGCTTCTCGAACTTCTCATTCTTAAATTCATATCCGTCCGGATTGGCAAGAATCTCTGCCGCTTCCTTGGAAGGGAAAACACAATTGCAGAATACGCACTCACAAAGCTCGTCCCTGTCATCGAACATAACCAGCGAACCGCAGTTCCTGCACATACCTTGTTTAGTCGCCATCAAATATTCGTCCTTTTTCTTGAAGTATGCGCTTTAAGCAAACATGCACCCGACTATGATACAGGGATAAAGATACTGACCGGGCCGTAAATACGGCATTCCCTTTGTGTAGGCATAGTTCTACTTATAGCAATCGTAAATTATAATATGCTAACAACCAATCGTCAAGCATTATTTATATGTCGCTTGACACTTCGGTCTGAGCCTCTGTATTATCTGTCCTAACATCCAAAGAACAGCGAGGTATCTTTGTGCCAAGATCCGTTTCCAGATTATATCCCGATCTCAAGCCCTCAAATGACAAGGAGATGTTTATGCTTGCAGCTATCAGGGAAGCCGAGAAAGCGATCGACCTTGGCGAGTGCCCCATCGGCTGCGTTCTCGTAAAGGACGGAAAGATCTACGTAAGATCACACAATCTGCGTCTTACACGCGGAAATGCCATCGCCCACGCCGAAGTAATAGCGATAGACAAAGCCTGCAGAAAGCTCGGTGACTGGAGGCTCGAAGACTTCGACATGTATGTTACCTTAGAACCCTGCACCATGTGCTCGGGCGCAATAATTCAGTCAAGAATACGCAAAGTCTATTTTGGCGCCTACGAACCCAAGAGCGGCGCAGTCGTATCATGCAATGACATTTTCAATGTTTCCCACGGTCACAATCACAAAGTCGAGTTCGAAGGCGGAATTCTGGAAAAAGAATGCTCGCAGATGATGCTCGATTTCTTCCGCGCGATCAGGAAACGTGATGCCGGCAAAAAGAGATCCGGATATTAAACATCGACAAACTCTCCGTAACGGACAAGGTATATAAGCTTATGAGCGACTTTTATGCCGTCTTCCCCGCATGCGGCAGCATAATTCTCAAGCTGGAACGAGTGTCTTTCCAATGCTTCTTTTGCCCTCTCTTCAGCATTTATTCCTTCCAAACGGTCAGTCTTATAATCGAGGATCGTAAATCCCTCTGAAGTTTTGTAGATAAGGTCGATTATGCCCTGGACCAGCACGGAATCTCCCTCTTTGCCATGGGTATATACCGCATAGACAATCGGTTTTTCCGAACGTGCCGTACCTTCATTAAAACTCTCAATAACTGAAGAACATCTGTCATCTTTGCAGAATGCGATTATTCCGTTTTTAAACTCCGAAGCGACCTTCAAAGCATCATCAGGAGAACAGATATTGAGATAGCCAGAACCGATCAGATCGTTGATCTCTTCTTCAAATGCCACTCTTCCGGTCCTTATACCTTCAAGATCGATGAATCTCATGATCCTGTGAAGGATGGTTCCTTTTGCAGCAGAAGTCAGCAAAGATACATTCGGACTTTCAAAATCATCAATGCTCTTTATCTGTAGATCCACGTGAACTGTATCTGATGGCTTTCTGTCGCCCGTAATCCCGGTAACTGACAACTTAAACGGAATATCCGTACTCTCATTGTATTTATATTCCGGCAGTACAAGTTTTCCGTCAGGATCAAAATCCGGTCTCTCTTTGTCTTTGGTTTCTTCCTTTTTCTCAGTTTCTTTTTGAGAAGCCCTTGACTTCTGTTCTTCATACAATTCCGCGATCTTATCTGAAGATAACTCAAAAACGTCAAACCCTCTGGTTTCATTACCGTCGAGGTCCTTAAAAATAACAATGTTACTCTGTTTCAGATCGCCGGTTTCCGTGATCTCCCTGAGCTTTTCCCCGTCTCTGCTTCTTGCCAAAGCACTGAAGAGACAATAAGGAAGCTTCATATCTCCGGCGAGCCAGTGTCTCTTATCGAACTGTACATCCTTATAGTCTATAGCCTGTGAAAATGCCTTTCGCATGGGACTTGATTTTGACTTATCATCGATATGACAACCCGTTATTATCGACAGGTTCTCTTCAGCTCTGGTAAGCGCGACATAAAGAAGCCTGCATGTCTCGGCATTTGTCTGAAGTCTCATTTTCATCTTGTAGATGTATTGTTCAAATGAATGATTTCTTATAACCAGATCGGGATCATAATCTTCCGTGATAAAACCGTCATCACGATCGAACATGATGCTTGAGAGAGTATCTTTTTTCTCATCCTGCCCTCCGGTGGCAACCAGGATCACGAACGGGAATTCAAGACCTTTACTCTTATGCACAGTCATGGTCGTGATCTTGTTTTTATTGGCATCAGTAACTTCGATGTCAGCTCCCTTGATCTGGATCTTCATCTGCTCAAGTTCATCTGCTATGCCTGACAGATCGGAACCTCTCATCTTAAAGCTTTCAGAGAGCCAATCCTTAAAGACATCAAATTTATTGCTGTCACCATCTCTGGCTTCCAAAGTCGCCTTTATGCCGGTCTCTCTGTAAACAAGCTCGATAATGTCATCGATATCAGACACCATGGAACTCATCCTTATCTTGTCGAAAACATCAACAAACCTTCTGACACGGACAGCGAGTTCATCATCACATTTTTCGAAAAATATCCGGAGCCTTAACATCAGAGGTTCTTTCTCGAGAGAAACTCCATCAAGCTCATGAATAAAAGCCTGTATCTGCGCCAACTCACCGATCGTGAAATTAGAGAATCTGTAATTCGACAGCATGACACCGGCAAGATATTCATCTCTGTATTCATTGCCAAGACAGATAAGAAAATTAATAAGCCTGTGAATGTCCAGATCCTCGAAAACATCTGTCGTAAACCTTCCGGAAGCTTCTATTTTTCTGCCGTCTTTCAGCGTACATCCGTTAAGGTATCTGGCTATTGTCTCTGCCTGATTGTTCGACGCGGTAAGAACACAGATATCCTTGAATTCGGTCCTTGATCCGTCAACCCTTGTGCATTCTTCAAGATATCTTCTGACTTCGCTTTCCACCGCCGCAAGGACCGCCCTGACTTCCGGCTTGGTCTTGTCACCGTCATCATTTATGGGAACAGACTTATCGGTAACGATGATCCTCGGTATGTCACCGTGTCTGGTCTCTCCGGCCTTGCTTAAACACTGTGTGTCATCGTATTCGATCTCGGAAGCATCTTTGCTCATAATCTGTCTGAAGACATAATTCGCAAACGACAGTATCTCACAGGTACTTCTATGATTTTCCTTGAGAAAATGAAGATTTCCTTTCTCCCTTCCGTTTCTTATATCGTCCATTCTGCTGCCGAAAATATTAGGATCTGCAAAACGGAATTTATATATGCTCTGCTTTATGTCACCGACACGGAAAACATTTCCTGTTTCCCTGTTAAAACATGCTATTATCGCATCCTGAAGCCTTGTGTTGTCCTGATATTCATCGACAAAGATCTCTTCGAACTTCACGCGGTAATAATCTGCCGCTTCCGGATTCTTCAATATAGCATGAGCGGTATGCTCCAGATCGGAATAATCCATTCCATGCATGGTATTCTTTACTCTTATGTAATAGTCATCAGTCTTTTTGAGCAGTTCAACGAATGCACGGCAGGCTTTAGTGCCTTCCTTCTGATTTTCTAGTATCTGCTCTTCATCAAATCCGATCAGATCACTGTATTCTTCAGGAAGATCAAGGGCATTGTCGTAATTAACTCCTGCCCAGCTGCCCGGCGAGATAAAATGCCTGAGCGAGATAATAGCAAGGAATGCTTTGTCATCACCTCTGAAATCAGGATTCCTGAAAATGTTTTTGTATTTCAGCTCACCAAGTTCTTTGAGCTTGGCAAGTCCTTTGAAGAAATCTGCGCCCTTATGAGTCTCATAATGCTCCAGGGCGTGGTCTATTCCGCTTATAACTTCTGATATGTATTCCTCATTCGACATGTCATCAACGATCTGATATGTCTCGTGCGAAGCAAGAACTGAATCAAAATCACTGCTTAAGATAATCGTCTTTATCCTGTTCAGATATCCGGCAATGGTCTCAGGAATATCATTTTCGGTCTCAAAGTACATGACCTGTCCCATACGGTCACGCTCTTCCCGCTTGCTTATCAGTTCTTCACACTTATCCAGATAATCAGGAAGGCTTCGCAAAGTCTTATATGTGCCTGTTACGATACCCGCCAGCGACATATCGCTTCTTCCGTCACCGAAACGTCTTGTAAAACTGACAAAGTTATCATCTTCAGATGTGCACTCTTCATACATTGCCTTGATCGCATATTCCACGGCATGCTGAAGCAGAACGCCCTGCTCGCTGTCACTTAAGATCCTGCACGAAGGATCGGTAAAATCAGCCATGGGACCGTCTTCCAGAACATATCCTTTTTCCTTTATCACGCGGGAACAGAAACCGTGCATGGTCTGAATATATGCATTGGGAAGAAGATCTATCTGGGCCGACAAACGTTCAGCAAGTTCATTGTCACGTGCCAGAACAGCTTCATTTCTCAGGCTTCTGAGCTTTTCTTCTATCTTATCGGCCATGTGTGATGCTGCATCCTCAGTAAAGGTAACGACGAGCATTCCGTCCACTGAAAGCCTTCCGCTCTTAACTTCTTCGCCTATTCTCGCAGTCAGTACGGTAGTCTTGCCGGAACCTGCAGACGCGGAAACGAGGTTGTTATTAAGCTCCGCATTAATTATCTTTTCCTGTTCAGCCGAAAACTTCATAACTTAATCCTCCTTTCCGTCTTTCTTATCATTGCCTTCGAGTATATCTTTCATGGCAAGGATGGCTTTCCTGTCATCCTTCTTCATGCTCTCATCGGCACCTATTCTCTTGGTAACATCATCGTAACCGGGATCTTTTCTCTGCTTTCCGCTCTTGGTCGGTTCGGCAAAATCCTCGCACTTTTTGACCATTGTTCCGTATTTGCCTTTACTGCTTAGATCCGTCTGTTCCCTCGACTTCGGATCAGAAGGATCGTTACCGCAATATCCCTTGTAACTGCAATAACTGCACAGTTTCAGCCTGGGTTCGGCAGTAATGGCATCCGCTTTTCCGGAAGCTATCTGGTCAATGCTTTCCCTGACAATATGCTTGGAATAATCAATGGCGATCTTCATAGCATCATCACTGTAACCTGCAAGTTTCGGGAGACACTCGATCGGAGTACCGTCACCGTTTGCCTTAAGGCCTACGAGAACATAACCGTAATCATCAATAACAGCTTCACTGCCGTCTTTGGAATGCTTATCAAAAATGGCACTGGAATAAGCAGGAAGCTGGATCTGAGTTCCGTTCAGAAGTTCAGCTGAATCAACAGCTTTATCACCGCTCTTATAATCGATCGTCCTTAAATGAACCTTGCCGGCTTTATCTTTTCTCATATCATATCTGTCGATAAACCCGCTGAACCTGAGATCGATCCCATCGTATGGAACATTAAGGACCAGACCTGTATCACCGATCTTCTCTTCAACGCCTTCCGGCACAAAACCGGTCATTACCGAATCGCTTAAGACATCTCTGAACATTTTGGAAAACATTCTTCTGAGCTTGGCATATGTATCCATCTCAAAGGCTTTATCCTTGGGATTACCGTCAGCATCGACAGACCCAAACAATGCTCTGGAGGAAGCTGCGCTCTTTAGACATTTATCCGCAAATTCATCGTACTTATCCTGATCTTCAAGGAGCTCCGTTGCCATGGTCTTGAACTTTTCAGGATCTTTTTCTGATGCATCTCTCAATGATCTGTATGCCGACTCGAACATGCCGTGTATAAGACTTCCGAAAGAATTGACCTGGATCTTGGTATTATCTTCTCTCGGCTCGATCCTGAGCTGTCTCTGAAGCATGGACTGGAACGCACACTGACGGTACCGCTCGATGGAAGAAACACTGGCATAGATGACTTTTCCTGTTGTTCCGTCATCTTTCTTAACCGTTAGAAGCCTCGACATGACCTCTGCAGGGATCTTCGCATCCTCGCAATGATGTCTGAACTTTACGGCTTCTCCGGCAACGGGGTTTCTGAAGGAATTAACCATGTGGAACTCAGGTGCAACATATTCTTCCAGATATTCAAATACGCGGCTCTTGGACTTGCCATACTCATGAACCATATAGATCATGTCAGTCGCAGAACCCAAAAGAAGACATGCAGTAACAAATTCCTCTCTCATCTTATTCTGCGCTTTGTCAGGAAGCTCGATGCTCTCAGATGCATTAGATAAGCTCTTAAGTTCAACTCCGCTTAAGAGTCCTTCTCTCATCCTCATATAAGGAAAATTATCCTTCTGCGCTCCAATGATAAACAACACCTTGCAGGGAGTAACAAACGCATGCTCCGGCGTCGTTATCTCGATGGAATCGACCTTCAGCGGAATGGTCCCTTCAGTGCGGTTCCTCATATCAGTCCTTATCATCGAGAGGAAATCCTTCTGGCTTATCTCACAGTCATTCATCTCGTGTGTGGAACACATGAGAAGGTTTATGAGCTCGTCATATCCCCTGACCAGAGCTACAGCAGCGGTATCATCTCCCCTAGCGATGAACTCATCTCTCAAAGGCTCTATAAAACCGCGCATATTGTTAAAGTATTCGAGACTCTTACGGGCTTTTCCGGACAGGGTCTTCTCGTTATATACCGATTCACACGCCTGTCTCAAAGGAATCAAAGTGCGTACGACCACATAGTCGTAGAAGAACCTGCCGCAGTCAACAAAACCTTCTTTCAGTCCAGGAACAGTGCCTTCAAGGATCCAGAGTTTTGGCTTATGCCTGTGTTCACCGTCTTCGGGATCGGCATAAGCATTCTCATCGAAAAGTCTGCCTGCATCCGTGATATTCCTGGCATAACAATAATTCTCGAAACTGTCGGCTATATAAGGCGGTATCCTGAGCATTCCGGAACGCATTGCCTTCATGACAAGCTCCAGTGTATAGCCTGCTCTCGGGAGCTCTAAAAGTATCTGCATCATGTATGGAACAACCGTACCGCCCAAAGCGATCTTGCGGTCGATGAAGATATCGAGTCCGTATATCTCAGCCGTACTGCGCATCCTGGTCATGATATCTTCGTTGCAGCATACTATCCTGATATCACGATATCTGTAACCGTGATTTCTCGTAAGATCGATGATCTCATTAAAGATGTATCCGACCCTGTCATCAATACCGGATAATTCTGCCAGTCTTACCTTCCCTTCAGCATCAAGACCGTCCGGCCTGATGTCCGTGGCAAACCCCTTAACGATGAGGCTCAATACATCGTCATTCTCAGCTGCTGGAAGACAGGATCCTGAAGCACCGAGGCCTTCGAGCATTGCCCGGAAATCTTCACCGTTCTTATAAACGGATGAGAACATCGAATCTTTCTTTCCGGTAATAACATTGAATTCAATATCACATCCGAGTTCTGACAAAAGCGAGACAAGCCTTATCTCTTTCGGTGTCAGCATACGCGTAGAACCGAACCCTATAAAGACGATCCTGGATCTGAGGATGGCGGCAAGACCGCTTGAACGCCTGGGTGACAGCGCTTCAGCTGTGACCGACGATAATCTGTCGCAGGCAAGTGCTATCGGTTCTCTGAGAAGATTAAGTCCGTACTCCACGTTCAAATGTTCAAGTTCGCTCATGATCAGATGAAGATCCTTAAGCTTGTTAACGAATGTAACAGAAGAGCCGGCATTATCGATATTCCTGATCGCTTTTTCCAGATCATCAGTGCCGACACCGTATCTCGAGAAGTCGCCGAGGAGAGCGATCATCATGTTGATATAGTCGATCCTTGAAGATAAAGTACCGAACGCCTTCAGTTTATCTTTGTTACCCGCAAGGATATTATAGATGGCGTTTCGGAGCATTATCTCTCCGCCTTCGGCAACATAATTCGTGCCAAGATCATCAAGGATATTTCCGGCAAGTCTCCGGAAGCTCAGGACATCACCCGTTACCAGAGAAGAAGACAAAGTCAGGATCCCTTCACCTGTATCAACGGTAAAGTTACTTTCAGTCATCTTCTCCTTGACAGCGAGGACCTCACGTTCGACCTGGGCTTTAGCAAATTCAGGCGCAACAAAGATTATCTCCCTGCCTTGTGAATCATTTATCGCATCTTCTATAACTTCACGCGAAACAGGTCTGATCGCGCTATAAGTCTTAAATCTGATCATACTGCTACCTCGAAAATCTTTCTGATTAGATTTTACGATTTGGCGGACTGATTTTAAAGCGATTAATGGGACAGTTTAGTATTGTATGCTTCAGTTGAATGTAAAACTAAATTAGAGTTTTTCTGAACATTTACCGTTACAAATCCCACATTTAGTTTTACAAACCCACCGAAAACAATGAATAATATGGTACTGTCCGGCCTGAAAGGAGCCAGATACGTCCAAGCATTTATCTCTGTCAGACAGAGCTCTGATAGAAAAATTCATTGCCGAAGATTTTACGTTTGCTTACATAGCCAAGAGACTTTGCAGGTCTCCAGCCACAATCTCAAGAGAAATCAGGCTGCATCGCTGTTTTGTAGACCGCACCGAAGATATAGGCAACGATTGCGTTAATTACACCAAATGTCTTAGACAAAACGCATGTGGTGACAAAGTCGGTTTAATCTGCCCTTCTATCTGCAAACTGTGTGCTTCCCGTGACTGTACTACAATCTGCAAGAGTTATGTCTCTAAATACTGCGACAGACTTAAGAAGCCTCCCTACGTCTGTAACGGTTGTGGGAAAGAACATCACTGCAGACTGGTTCACGCTTACTATTCTGCTTACAAAGCCCACGATGCATACAAAAGAGAACTTAAGGAATCCCGCAGCGGAATAAGGACAACCGTTGAAGACCTGGAGCGTATCGACGATCTGATCTCGCCTCTGATAAAGAAAGGCCAATCGATAAATCACATATTTGCTTCACACGCAGATGAGATCGGCGTATCTGAGAAGACCTTATACACCTACATAAACGATAACGTTTTTCTTATCAGAAACATGGATCTTCCCAAGAAGGTCAGATACAAGGCCAGAAGAAAGAAAACCACTGTGCTTACACGAATCGAATATAAATTCCGTCGTGGCAGAACACTGGAAGATTTCCAGGTTTTCACCGAAGCTAATCCTGATCTTCCTATCGTTGAAATGGATACCGTAAAAGGCGCCAGAGGTTCAGGAAAAGTGTTGCTGACTTTTATATTCAGAGAAAGCAACTTCATGCTTATCTTTCTCCTCAAAGACGGCACACAGGAAAGCGTAGAGGGTGTATTCGACTGGCTCACCAATCAGTTGGGAACTGCATTGTTTAAAAGACTGTTTCCGGTAATTCTCACTGATAACGGAGTAGAGTTTAAAAGTCCTCACAACCTTGAATTCTCCAACGCAGGTGTCCGACGCACAAGGATCTTCTATTGCGATCCGCAAGCTTCCTGGCAAAAGGCTCATGTGGAAAAGAACCATGTCCTGATCCGCCGTATCTTGCCTAAAGGTACTTCTTTTCAGTTCCTTACACAGGAAGATGCAACTCTGATTGCATGTCACGTAAATAGTTTTGCGCGTGAGATCTTCGATAACAAAACGCCATTTGAACTAATGAACAAGCCGGAACATAAAAAGTTGCTGGATGTTCTCTCGCTTCATCGAATTCCACCTGATGAAGTGTGCCTCAAACCCAAACTAATAAAAAGGTAATTAGACAAAATGGCCGGGCAGTTAGAACATATATTCCGCTTTCAGGCAGGAGTTGCATTTACTTTTTCAAATAGAATGCCTTCTGTCCGGCTTGCCATGACCAAATCAAGAGAATATCCAGCTGATTAGTCAGATTTTACATCAGAATTTCGCTCAGAAACACCCCTAGTAAGCTTTATCTTAGTTCAAACATATCTGAACTCTAATTTAGTTTTACATTCAACCGATCTCGCATGGGACTTTTTGGGTACATGCTTGCCCTTATCCTATAAGTGAAAACAAAAGCCGATACTGTAAGATAAAGGAGGTGTCCCATGGCAAACGCAGAAGTAACAAGAATTCCCGCAGCAAGAAAGCCGGATGAGAATTACATCGAAGACCCTGTAATCGTTAAAATCGCAAAGCTTGCTTTGATCCTGGCTGATAAGGATACGGATATTGAGACCAAGCGCCTCTGTGTAATGGCAGCCATGCGGATGGAATACATTACCAGAGAAGAGGCCAATCAGCTCCTTCTGTACAGAGTAGAGCTTGAAGAATATAGGAAGCACGAAGATGAAGATTTATCTTCTTGACAGGAGAAGGGATGAGTTTAATAAAGTCAGGTGATATTATTACCGTATGAAAATCGCAACAATGACATTCCGGCTCCATGCCCCCTGGGTACACAGCCTTAAAGAGAAGCGCATGATCGTAAAGAGTCTTGTAACAAAGTTACAAAACAAGTTTCACGTGTCTGCAGCTGAGATTGATGAACAGGATACTCACCAGATCATAGTCATCGGTGTGGCATCTATCGTGCCGCACAATGCGATGGCTGACAGCCTGATGGATGAGATATCTTCTTTCGTAGAGGCTAACACAGAAGCACAGATCCTTGATGAGGAAAGGGAGGTGCTTTGATTTGAGCCTTAAAGAAACGAGCAAGTTCATCTCGCTGATCCTCCGCCACAAGCCTGAGACCATAGGGATCACTCTGGATGAACATGGATGAAGCGACTGCCGTCAAAGTCGGCCAGCGTCACGGCAAGCCGGTCATATATCAGGTTAAAAGCGGAGATATGTATAGGGACGGATATAAGTTCTTCTGCTCCGTTAACGGAGTTTGGCTCACGAAGAGTGTTCCGGTGAAGTATCTTTCTCTGAATAATATGTAATGATAAGAAGTTTTTATTCACTACTGCCCGAACGTTCCGTACCCGGTGACGGCCTCATCGACGGTCATTGAACCGGTGGCGACCGCATAAGATGCAAGTCTCAGCTGCGTTACTGCATCATCTGTCAGACCGAACTCTTCTGGTGACAGGATGCGGGATTCGGGAACGGCTCCGAATGCTGCGTACATGTTGTTGAAAGAGAGGTCTTTGGTCGGTGACATAAGGCCTTTTTTCTGAGCCATGTTGTTCAATTCCGTTGACGTGATCAGGAAGCGCATAAACTCGTTTGCCATTTTCAGATTCTTGCTGTCTTTGTTGACGGAGAACTGCAGGTTCGGCATGTCTAGGAAGTTGGCACCGTCATCTGACATGGGTATCGGGACAAAAGTGTATTTGAAGGGAGAGGCGATAAATGCCTCAGAGCGGCTCTCGCGTTTCTCCGTTCCTGAGACGGTATCTCCTGAGGCGGTCATCATCGGCACGTCGCCTTCGAAAAAGCGGAGGATCACGGCGTCGTAGTTGTTCTCGATCTCATTGCAGGCATCAAGGTTCACACAGCCGTCATCCATGAACTGCACGATTTTCTCAAGGGAAGGCCTCATATACTCGCCTGCGGAAGGATCAAGGGCGTTGAGTTTTCTGACAGCCTCTGCATCCTTAGCCACGGTTCCGCAGAAATAAGGATATATCGACAAGGTGAAAAGCGATGTTTTTTCTTCTCTGGAAAATCCCATCAGCGGGTTCTCATAACCCTTCTCGCGAAAAGCATTGCACACGTCCACCAGTTCCTTATAGGTCGTCGGGACTTTAAGACCGGCCTTCTCGAAAAGGTCGTTATTTACTAGCATTCCGTATGTGTTTGAGAATACCGGGACCATCGGGAGTGAGCCGTCATCTGTTTTCAGGATGATATTGCCGCGGATGCAGTCCATATTGAGTCCCAGCGAAGGGTCTGCCAGATTCTCGGCATGATCTAAGGAAGATTTATATTGTTCACGGCCGTACATCCATGAATAATTGACATAGATGTCAGGCGCATCGTTTCCGTTCAGGACCGTGCCGATCATGTTGTTATAGTCGTCGATCTTAGTGTATGTCAGTTCCACATTGGGATAGTACTCGTTGAAACGGTCGAATTCGGCTTCCAATGCCTCGAAATTATCGTATCCGCCTGCAACGTTGATCTGGCAGCTGGTGGATTTATCCAGAGAGGGTTTGAAGCCTTCTTCTGCCGACGGCTTCTGTTTTGCTGCACCGCATGCGGTAAGTTCTATGACCATCAGCGCAGATAAAAGCGAACATATTATTTTTTTCATGATTGTTTCCTTCCTTCCCGGATCCTTCGGATCTCCTTGATAACAAGTTTGATATCGATGGGTTTTGCTATATGTCCGTTCATTCCGGCATTCAGGCATTCCGTGACGTTCTCGGAGAATGCATCTGCCGTCAATGCAATGATAGGGATGGAGGCAGCCCATGGTTTCGGCAGTTTCCTGATTGCCTTAGTCGCGTCGATGCCGTTCATTTCGGGCATCTGTACGTCCATGAAGATCAGCTCGTAATAGCCTTCTTTTGCCGAGCTCATCTTGTCCACACAGACGCGTCCGTTCTCGGCACGTTCGGAAGTGATACCGAACATGGAAAGCATGGCTGAGACTATCTCCCAGTTGATGTCATTATCTTCAGCCACAAGGATGTTCAGGCCGGCCAGATCTGAGTAATCGTCCTCAGGCTCAATTGATGTGGACTCTTTACCGATAAGAGCGTTGATCTTGTCGTAGAGCGTGGAGCGGAAGAGAGGCTTGCTGACGAATCCGTTCGCGCCGGCTTCTTTCGCTTTCTCCTCAATATCCGACCAGTCGTAAGCGGAGATAAGCAGGATCGGAGTTTTGGTGTCTATCTCCGAGCGTATGCGGTTAATGGTTCCGATACCGTCGATATCAGGCATTTTCCAGTCGACTATGATGACATCGTAATCCTTTCCAGAAAGATGTCTGTGCTCGATCATGCCGAGGGCTTCGAGGCCGCTTCCGGCCTGCTCAGTCGAAGCGCCCAGGGATTCGAGGGTATCTAATGCCGTCTTGAGCATGATCTCATCGTCATCAACGATCAGGACGTCAACAGGGTCGAGCTTCATATCTTCGCGCTGTCTCTCAGCTACGGGGATATCCAGTACGACGGTGAATGTTGTTCCTTTGCCCTGTTCGCTCTGACAATCGATCTTGCCGCCCATCAGTTCGACCATCTGCTTTGTTATGGCCAGACCCAGACCGGTTCCCTGAATGCTGTTTACACGGCTGTCTACCTGACGGGAGAAAGGCTGGTACATGTTCTCGATGAATTCCGGACTCATACCGATGCCCGTATCTGTCACGACATAAGTCAGCCTTACGCAGCCGGCTTTAGGGCTCTCTTCTTCGCTCATATCAACACTGATCTGCCCGCCGGGTTCAGTGTACTTGATGGCATTGGAGAGGATATTGATATAGATCTGGTTCAGACGAAGCTGGTCCGCATACAGGTATTCTTTTTCCATCTGGTTGATATGGAAACTGAATTCCAGATTCTTTTCCTTGATCATCGGCTGCGAAATGTTTACGAGGTTCTCTACCGTTTCAACAATGGAGAAGGTCAGGGGACTGAGCTTCAGTTTTCCGCTCTCCACCTTTGAAATATCCAGGATATCGTTGATCAGTGTCAGCAGGTGGTTGCCGGCAAGACTGATCTTCCGGAGGCTTTCCTCAGTGGACTCGACGTCTCCGAGATTTTTCTCTGCAATGGCCGTAAGGCCTATGATCGCGTTCATAGGAGTTCTGATGTCGTGGGACATCGTGGAGAGGAAATCCGTTTTTGCCTTGTTCGCGGATTCGGCTTCCCTTGCCGTAACCTGAAGCCTCTTGTTAAGGAAGAGCACGTGGAATAAGTCGAAGACGAACAGTAAGAGCAGACCGACGGAAACGACTACGAACAGGAGCCAGTTGTTCTCTTTGTCCACATTAAGGTCATCCGCAGGAACGAATCCCAGCAGTGTCCATCCGGAGGTTGCTTCCACAGGGGTGAAGGCAAGGATGCTCTCTTCGCCGTGTGAATTGAGCATAGAGACAGTGCCCGTCGATGAAGTGATCGTATCGAAAAGTTCATTTGCCGATTCTGGGTTCGTCGTATTATAGGATTTGTAGAATTCGAAAAAATTAGAGTTCTTAAAATTCGGTCCCTTAAGAATATAATCACCGTCGGCATCGATCATGGAAAGTTCGGCATTAACGAGTTCTGACTGCGGGAAGACCCATTTCTGTTCAAGCTCCGCGATGGGAATTATACGCATCAGGATCGCATCTCTTGAAGCTTCACTTTCCGGATCATAAAGAGTGATCGTATTGCAGAAAGCCAGTGACTGTTCTCCGTTCATGGGGTTGGTGTAAGCCCGGGTGATCTTGATCGAGTTCCCGATCTCATATTCCCAGTCCATGTTTTTCAGAACGTCAACACGTTCATATGAGACCTCATAGTCATCGGCCGTACCCTGTCTGGAACGGGTGGAAAGGCCCGTAAGACTGTCTAGGAAAACCAGATGTGCGGAAGTGTTTGCGAGCACATGAGAGGAGCGAATATATTCGGTGGCCTCCTCTATTGTCATTGTCTGGTTGTTAATATAGCGTGCCCATACATCACAGATTCGCTGCTCGCCTTCGAGATAATTCTGCGTAACCTTCTCCATGGTGACCGTTGTGTTCTCAAAGTGCTCTATCTGCCTTTGGTAAGATTCCTTGTCAGAATATCCGGAGTAGAAAACCACGAAGCCTAATATGGCAGCTGTGATGATTATGTTGACAATGATTATAAAGATCTTTTTCATACGGATTTATATTTTTATCTGCCGCACTTGGGGCAGGGTTTTTGTTAATTTTCCTGTGGGACCAGAAGTCTCGGGTCTGTCCATGATCCCGTTTGTATTTTCTAAGTAATAAAATATATTTTATCACATCCTTGGTGTAAGAGGGGATAGAAGAAGGGGTAGACGAAAAGTCGGAAGTCCAAGGCTGAGGGCCTTACTCCTGAAGAGAAGGCCGGGCTCGAGTTCATGACAGAGGAATATGCCTATGTCAGAAGCCTTATTGTCAGTGAATGATAAGTTGAATAGGAAGCTGGTTTTTCGCGCAGGGTTGAAACTGACTGTGGTTTTTCGCGCATTACTGAAAAATTACTGAAAACAAGGGAAAGCTGTAATAATTTCTGCACTTTTCGAAAAAGTGATGAAAAAATTACAGTTTTAGGGGAAAAACAGTAATTTTCCAGTAATCACGATAAGAAGATCGACTTTAATGAAATGACTCAGCATCTACTTCATCAACGGTAAGTGTTTTACCATTCTTCATGGATTCGATACCTTTCATGAGTTCAGCAGCTCCTCTTTTCGCAACTTGTCCCTCCCGAAATGCAACTTATACGGATCTGCCAACCTGGCGGATTCGTTTTTGTTATAGTCGGCCTATCGAAGCAAGACAAAGGAGTTTTCGGGAAATGAAAAAGAACAAGATCATTAAGGGATTGGGAATCACACTTGGAGTTATCGCTTTCATAGGAATCGCAGGTTCGGTCGTGATGGGCGGAATCGTAGCAGATAAGATCCTTCACCAGAATGCGGATAAGGACACGCACGATAACAGCATTAAGCAGCTTGAAGTCTGGGGTTACGACACGGCAAAGTTCATGAACACATATGAAGGCACCGACATTAAAGTTACTGCAGAAGACGGAAACACGGTGCCCGCGACGTATTTCGACAATAACTCTGACAAGTGCGTCATCCTGGTTCACGGGGCAGGCGGAGACAGGGTATGCACATATCCTCTCGCGGAGCAGTATATCGAAGACGGTTTTGACGTGATTGCGATCGACCAGAGAGGGTGCGGTGCGAATGCTGATGACAGGGTGACTTTCGGCATCAATGAAGAGCTTGACGTAAGGGCAATGGTCAGATACGCGAGAGAAGAGCTTAAGGCCGGCAAAGTCATTGTTCATGGCCAGTCGATGGGTGCTGAAACGGTTGCAATCTATGCATCTAACGTGACGCCCGGAACCGTCGAGGCGGCAGATGCCGTAATTTGTGACAGTCCCGTTCCGGGCATGGAACTCATCCTTAAGGAGATGTTCGGTGACGGAGATACAGAGTCATTTATGGCCAACTATCTTACAGGTACCAGCAAGGCATATATGAAGGTCGTAAACGGTATTGATTACGATGATGCAGACACCATCAATGTGGTTAAGAACGACAACATCCCGACAATGATCATAGTGTCCGATAAGGACGAGGTCTGCCTTCCTGATCAGGTAATGCAGGTTTATGATAATATAGCTTGCGAAAACAAGGCCATCTACCACGCAGACAGCGCTCACATCGAAGGTGTGATCGACGATCCCGAAGGATACATGGACGGCGTGGAGAGCTTTCTGAACGGATTAGGAATCTGAGGAAAATGAGACTCAATCTTTACGAAGACAAGAATACTTCTGATGAACATGTCGACGTGTATTACACGAATATGCGTCCCGTGATAAGGCAGATAATCGATACGGTCAATTCGGAGCGTCCCTCACTTCAGGGGCGCCCTGCCGATGAAGACATCGATGACGGTGAAGAGATACTGTTAGATCCCAGAGAGATCTATTATCTGGACCACATCGACCGAAAGTTGTTTGCTTATACAAAGAATGGTGTTTACCGGCTGATGAATACTCTTGCGGCGTGTGAGGAGATGCTGTGGAATTACGGTTTTGTGCGCGTCTCGAAATCGAACCTGATAAATATCTATAAGATCAAACAGTTAAAGCCCGACCTTAACATGAAGGTTTACGCTTCTTTCGATAACGGCGAGAGGATCTGCATCAACAGAAGCTATAAGAAGAGCTTCAACGAGTATCTTCAGAGAATGAGGAGGATGAGCTGATGGCAGGGAAAATTAAAGAATATGTGTTAGAAGTCTGCTGCGTATTTACGCTGATGTCCGTTATCGGCGCGATCGTTAATATCATCGCAGGAACAGAGACGAACAACATCAACGTGCTCGTCATGTTTGCGACATGCGCCATCGCGACGCTCGTGCTCTTCCTCCATAAATTGTTTGACAGTGTAAGTCCGCTGGTGATGATCATAGTGCAGTATATTGTTGCCTGCGCGCTCGTAGGACTGATGCTGTGGCTCATCAGCACGTTTATCAGCCATATCACTCCGAAAGGCTGGTTCGAGTTCTACCGTTCATTTACGATCCCTTACATATTCCTTGCCGGGTTTTACTACTACAGGGTCTTCTCCGAAACGAAAAAGCAGGACAAGCTTATTCAGGAGATCAGGGAGAATAATAAGGCGGAGAGCAGGTAAGGGTTATAATAAATTGTATCGTTGTTTTTCTGTATACCTTTTATACGGCGTATTCGCCATAACGAATCAGTACGGGGGACACTGCCATGAGAACTAAGAAGACGATTCTTGTATGCGCTATGCTCGCGGTTTCTTTTGCGTGTTTTGCCGCCTGCTCTAAAGCCCAGCCGACAGAGACGACCAAGGACCGTGAGTATTTATCTATAAGCGAGTCGGTCGAGCTCGGAAAAGTGCAGAACCAATGGAGTCTTGATGTCATGCTTGATGCGTTTTCTAAGCTGGCGGACAACGGTGATATTGATCCGGTCCCGGAAGAGTGTTCTTCGCTGAATGATGCGCTGTCTTTTCGAAAAGAAGGAGACGGGTATGTCATAGATATTAAAAATCCTGATGTCGAGAGGAAACTGACAAAGCCTTTTACGACTGAAATGGATAAGATCATCATACGCACGACATTAGGAGTTGCAGACCGGAAGAGCACGGCCGGAAGGACGCAATCTACGACATTCCCGTGGTTTTATCCTAATATAACTGATGATCCGTCATTCAAGTTCAATTCCTGTAATCAGGTCTTTGCGGATACAATGGAAGAGTGCAAATATCTTATTTACATGGGAACGCTCGATACTTTTGTTGAAGAAGATTTTTATTGGGGCAAAGTCTCGAGAATAACGCGCACCACCGTTGTGATGGTCTTTGACGCGCAGGCCAGAGAGCTTCTGCATATCAGGTATATCGGAACCGATACTCCTCCGGAAACAGATGCGGAATTCAATGCCGGGCTCGAGTTCATGACAGAGAAATATGCCTATGTCAGAAGCCTTATTGTCAGTGAATGATAAGTTGAATAGGAAGCTGGTTTTTCACGCATGGTTGAAACTGACTGTGGTTTTTCGCGCATTACTGAAAAATTACTGAAAACAAGGGAAACCTGTAATAATTTATGCACTTTTCGAAAAAGTGATGAAAAAATTACAGTTTTAGGGGAAAAACAGTAATTTTCCAGTAATCACGATAAGAAGATCGACTATAATGAGATAAGGAAGACCTGGTAATCGATAACTTTGGGAGATTTGATGAGAGATGCTTATGAAAATGACTTCACATATTAAAAGAATTATGGCGGTGATGATCTGTATTCCGTTTTTGCTGGGTGCAACTTTATTCTGCGGTTGTGATAATAATTACAAATCCGAAAAACCGGATGCACAGGAAGATACTGATTCCAGGAACGGGGAGGGGAAAGATTCTAAACACGAAGGGAAGTCTGAGACTGTCGAGGAAACGAGTGAGGAATCATCCGAGACTACGACCGAGTCTTCAGCGGATGAACAGAAAGCCGTTGATGAATGGCTGGATTACCTTGATGGCTGGTGGCTTGGTGAGTTTACTTCGTCAACGACAGTGGACGGAGAAAAGGTTACCACCTCGAGTCCCGCTGTATTTTGTTGGATAACAATAGTCAGCCCGGAACGCGGTTATGATCTTAGCGTCGACGAAATAACCGGGGATCTGATAGCTTCTAACCAGTCATCTATAATCCGCTTCAAAAAGATCGACAATGATCATATAAGCGTTGGTGACGACGGCGGTGCATCAGAGTATTCCAGAACAACAGAACCGACTGAAGAGGACAAGCAAACGATTGCCATATTCAGATAACTGATATGCACGATCTTTTATCAGATAAATCCGTAATATTTTTCGACGTCGGGTATACGATTGATTATCCGGCTTCAGGAGACTGGATGTTTACGAACCGGTTTTATGAGATTGCCGGTGAGTGTCTGAAAAAATGCTCAGAGACCCAGATCAGCAAAGCAATAGCAACCGGGGCGGGTTATCTGGAAAAGGATCATCTGGTCCTTACAGAAGAGCATGAGGCGGAACAGTTCTGTCAATTCTACCGTATCGTTTCCGAAAGCCTGCAGCTGGATCTGACAGAAGATGAGATCAGAGACATAGCGCACGACAGAACGTACAACATGGATAACTACGTCATATATCCGGATGCTAAAAACGTTATCCAAACGCTCAGCAAAACGCATCGTCTCGGGATCATCTCAGACACATGGCCAAGTATTGAGAATCAGCTGCGTTCACTGGATGTGCTGCAATATTTTTCTTTCGTTACATACAGTTTCTCTTTAGGTGTGTTTAAGCCTGACAGGCGTATGTATCTGGATGCTTTGCAGAAATGCGGATGCGATGCTAAAGACACCGTTTTTATTGATGACTGTCCTGCCAATCTGGAAGGCGCCGCTGCGCTCGGTATTACACCAATTCTTATTGCCGCGAATCCGGCATCTGATGTGGATACATCTTTTATCAAGATCCATTCTCTTTCCGAGCTGCTCTGATATATTTCAATCTTGGTATAATAAACGTCATACAACATTTATGGGGAAAATGGATATGGCAGAAGAATTCCTGACTTTAATGGCAGATCTTGACGATGAATCACAGCGCATTATGAGCGGGTGGTATGAGAAGCTGAAGGCCGAAGGTTTTACCGGAGTGCAGACGCCCGGTCTTCCATTTCACATCAGCCTCGGGTGTTTTTCGCCCGAAAAGGAAACGGACGTTGTTGATGAGATGAAGGAGCTGGCCGGACGGTTTACGGCAGTCCCGGTACATATCAGTCACATCGGTCTGTTTGCCGGAGGAAAGGTGCTGTATGCCGCGCCGGACATGAATCCTGCGGGTCTGCTGGAACTGCGGAAGGCGATAAAGACGGAAACGAAGGAGACGTTTCCCTGGACTCCGCATGCTACGATCCTGATAGATGAATCCGAGACGATACAAAAAGCGCTGCCGGTACTGGTGGAACACTTTCAGCCTTTCATGGGAAAGATAACAAGACTTCACCTGTGCGCTTTCTGGCCGACAAGAGAGATAGCCGCAGTGGATCTTAAGCCTGCGGAAAACAGGCAATAAGGGGATACCGTGTTCGGGAACAAAATTGAAGTAAAGATCATAAAAGAGATAAACACTGCCGACAGCTGGTGGTGCAGTTCTGCTGTTTTGTTTTCAGTTAAAAACGGTAAAAATACGATTTGCGAAACGGGCGGTCCCTTTAACAAAGACTATGAATACTATTCACATCTTCAGCTGAACGGAAAGCCGCTGGTTCAGGGACAATACCCGGAATGTCCCACCTGCAAAGGTATGCTTGCGACCGGTTACGGCATCGAGAACATTGAATGTCCTGAGCTTGAGACTGCAAGGACATGCATGAACAGCAGTTTTGTAAGCATCATGGATTCTGCCGAAAAGATAAAGCCGCTCCTGGGGCTTTTGCGTGATGGTTACTATGCGCTTGCTGATACAGTCTGTTTTCCGTCAGACGGAGAAGGTCGTTTTTTCTATGAGGTTCCGAACGAGCTGCAGTATTACGACGCTGCATGTTACGGGTATTACTGCAATTGGGATTATTCCTGTGTCGATCACTTCCCGATGTTCTTGTATCCGACGCAGTCTGCTTCGCTCATTAAAAATGAGCGTGTGGAATATTATGCCCGGATCATGAGAACTGAGGACGAGCCTCCCAGGGCGCTCGCGTATCATCTGTACGGCTTCATGAATGCACTTCTTGACGGACATCATAAGGCCTGCGCTGCCGCAAGTCTCGGCAAATGCGTAAGGTGCCTGACGATCATCCCGTGTGACGGTTCCCGTTTTGACCGGAATACGCTGACTAAAGGCGTCAACTTAAAACAGAGTAACCCTGTGATAGAAAAGCTCATGTTCGCAGGATTGGAGACTGAAGCGCCAAAAGGCATACGCTATCTTGATGTTTATAAGGATCCGGATACCAAGCCTGATCTTTCTTTCCAAAAGTATGATCTGACTGATGGCAGGATCCATTATGGAAAAGCTTCATATCCGACCATAAGGGACCTGGCGACTTTGAGCAATGCTAAAAGCATTGAAGGGCTGCTTCCTGATTTTGACCCGGACGTAATCTCGGGATTAGTGGCAGAAGATACTGAAGAAGCCGACAGATATCTGGAGGCAATACTGAATTGTCTTTCCGCCACGGATCCTGAAGCTGCATATAATCTTGCTGTCTCCATTGTTAAGAGAGGCCCCGGTTTTATGAGACATGACCGTCTGCGCTCGGCTTTTCAGTTTCTTCTTAATGTCAAAAACGATGAGACTGAACAGCTGTTTGCTGATTACTATGTCGATCATGACGGAAAAGAACATGATGATATTTTCGATATAGTCAATTCTTATTGGAAATAATGAGGGCGGAAATTTTGTTATAATATATACTTGTAGGGTAGGTATTTTTCGGATAATAGGAGATATGACCATGAAAAAGACAATAAGTATAGTTCTTGCAGGTGCAGTTTTGCTCAGCTTAAGCGCATGCTCAGAAGTTTTTGAAACAATTGATACTTCCGTACCAACGATCACTACGCGAACAACACAGGCTACAACTACAACAACCACTACTCAGGCAACAACTACTGAGACAACTGAAGAGTATGTCATGTTTGAACAGGACGAATACAAAAGCTTTGATGAGCTGATACCTTCAGACGGTGAGATCTTTATGGATTTCGAAGGTAAGCCTTCCGCTGATATCGCAGAGAATATTTTGAAAGTCACAAGGATCAGAACAAATACGACGATAGAAAGTTATGTAAAAAGGTTTGAGATACCGCCGGAATATACATATGAAGATGGTGTCTGGAGCTTTTATTGGGACGACGAGAATATGCCCGAGACTAATACGTTTATAGTACTCGAGATCACAGCAGGAAATGAAGATGGCAAGATCGTACTGGATCAGGATAGTTCAGTTCACGTTAAATGTTATATGATGGACGATGAACGTTGCGGTTGGGTCTATGAACGGATTGCTGATGAGATTCAATGGGAGGGTGAGTCCCATGATTATTTAAAAGGCGGTTTGGCAATTAATCCCAGATGCAGTGCCCATAATTATAGTTACACGGGTAATTATCAGGGATTTACTTATATACGTAGCGAGATCGAGATTAGGTGCAACATACCGCCTCTTACAGACGAAGACTGGGCATTGATCAACGGACAATAAGATTTACATAAATGTCAACCAATATTAATTCATAATTATTCTTTCAAATATAAACTCAATAATATGAACAGTAAAATTTGGAGGTAATTACATGAAAAAACTATTGAGTTGTTTATGCTCATTATTTCTTTGTTTAGGTATGGCTTCCTGTACGTTACAAAGCACTGAGAAAAGCACTGAGACGACCGCAGCAAAAGCTCCGGCTGCCGCTGCTAATGATTCGACCGGTCTCTTTGTCACATCACAGGCTGATACGCCATCTCCCGACTGGGTAAAGGCTCTTCCGGAAGCTCAGGACGCTTCCGTTAAGCAGCTCTTTATCGTAGCCGCGTCTGCAATGGATAAGACAACGGCATTCATAACCATGCATGAGAGAAATGCTAACGGCGAGTGGATGCAGATCGTCACCACGCCCGGTTTTGTCGGAAAGAACGGTTTATGCCTCGATGCCGATCACGCTGAAGGCTGCGGACAGACTCCCGTCGGAAGATATCACTTTACCAAAGCATTCGGAATCGCGCCTGATCCGGGATGTCATATGGATTATTTCCAGGTTAATGACGATACCTATTGGTCCGGCGACATGGCCGAAGGTATGCATTACAACGAAATGGTCAGCATCAAGGATTATCCGAATCTCGATCTCGAGAACAGCGAGCACATCGTCGAATACCAGTATCAGTACCAGTACTGCCTTAATATAAGCTTCAACGAAGACGGCACGCCGGGCAGAGGTTCCGCGATCTTTCTGCACAGCTTCGGACCGAGCAAACCTTATACGGGCGGCTGCGTTGCTGTTCCTGAGTATGTGATGATCGAGATAATGAAGAGTGTCGATCCTAATTGCGTAGTGATCATCGATACAATGGATGCTTTAGGAGCCAGCTACTGATAATTCGAAAAAAACAGCTGGTTAGCTTTATAATTTGAATTGACAAACCTTTCATTTCCGGACCTGACAATCTTGTCTGGTCCGGAAATTCGCTGTTTATGTCGTGTTCATGTCCCGGGTTTTGCATTAACTTGGGGCATGGAAGGAGGAAACGAATGGACCAGAAGAAAATCGGAAACTTCTTAAGAGAACTGCGTAAAGAAAAGAACATGACGCAGGAACAGGTTGCTGACAGACTCGGAGTATCAGGGCGGACCATATCAAGATGGGAGACCGGCGCATACATGCCGGATATTTCCTTAATAGTTGATATCGCCGAAATGTACGATGTGGACGTCCGCGACATTATCGACGGTGAAAGGAAAGACATAAACATGAACAGCGAAGTAAAAGAGGTAGCCGTAAAAATGGCTGACTACTCGGCCATGCAGACCGAAAGCATGAAGAAATGGGTAAAAACGATGAGCGTTTCGCTTCTTATCGTATCCGTGTTTCTTGTGATCATGGAGATCGTTTCGGAGTGCATGATGATAAACCTAATGGGCTTTAACGATTTCCGCGTAAATGCATTTCGCATTATCTCAGGGCTTTTCGGCCCCGCGTCCATCATGGCGTACATAACGATGGCGCTCTCAGTGATGGGCATTGTTTTCGCGACCGGCAAGCACAGACAGTTCGCGCGCAGCCAGAAGGCCGGCTCCCTTGTAAAAGTCGGCGTAGTGATCGCGATACTGCTTGCCATAATAGCCCTGGCGGAAGTCGTGCTGAAGACCGGCATGCTCTATGCGTACGGGCCGGGGATGTGATCTTACGTAAAAGTGGTTGTTAAGGGAGTTGTTTTCAGGGAGTTGTTTCGGAGGTGAGACAACTCCTTTTGTTTTTGGGTGCCGGATTTCTCAACACTACTATGATTTTTCACGGCTTGAACGTTAAATGATGATTTTGCAGATTTATCTCACGTTCTGACAAAAACGTGTGACCATTTGTGAATCGTGCATCCTCAAAACGGTGTCATCTCATTTTTTAACCCAAATTTTCAATTTACGAAAAAAGGTTAAGATTTGAGCCGAATGTTTAACCTGAATTAGTGTTTTTCGAAAATTAGGTTAAGCTTTTTTCAAAAATCTTAACCCAAATTTCGAATATGGATATTTACGTTAAAAATCTGCCGAAAATCTTAACCTGAATTTCAGATTATCGAAAACAGGTTAACCTGGCAAAAGAATAAGTGAACAAAGAGCTTAAAATGCTATTTGAGACTGCTTTTCTGAAGATTCTAATATTTTTGCGTGGCGAAAACACAATCTTGGTATAATGTAGGCGTTGCATTAAGAAGAAATATGGGAATAGTGGAGGGATAAAAGAATGTCAGTATGTCCTAATTGCGGAGCATCCAACAACATTGGTAATTTCTGTGAGAGCTGCGGAGCTCCGCTTCCGTTAGAGCAGTCTGCAAGGCCTGCTCAGCTTCAGCCCGCCCCGGCTCCCCAACCTGCTCCGGGCCCCCAGCCGATACCTGTCCAGCCGGTTTATGAGCAGCTTCAACCTGCTCCGGGTCCTCAAGCTGCCCAGTATCAGCCCGCACCCGCGCCCCAGCCAGTCCCTGTCCAGCCTGTTTATCAGCAGTCTGAACAATTGGTTTATCATCAGCCCACAGAGCCGGTTTACCAGCCGCAGCCTGCCTATGCGCAGCCTGGCCAGGGTTATCAGGGCCAACCGGCTTATCAGCAGCCTGGCCAGGGTTATCAGGGCCAACCGGCTTATCCGCAGCCCAGTCAGGGTTATCAGGGTCAACCGATTTACCAGCAGCCGGGCCAGGGCTATCAGCCTCAGCCATATGCTCCCACGCTTGCCCCGAAAAAGGCGACGAACGGTGCCTGCATCGCGGGATTTATTCTGGGTCTTGTCGGTATTTTTACTTTTGGTATTCCAAGTTTTATCGGTTTTATCGTAAGCACGATCGGCGTTATTGTTGCCTCAGTGAAGAAGCAGAAGGGTAAGGTTCTCGGAATCATCGGAATGGTCCTTTCGCTTCTCATGGTTGTCGGAGTGATACTTTTCTTTGCTAATGCTGATAAGATCAGTGAAGCTTTATCTGATGCGAGTGGTGAAGGCCAGTCGTTTGAGGAGTGGCTTTTCGACGATTCTTATGACGGAAAGATCGAGATCATCAGTGAGACGGAATGGATCGACAAGAACAGCGGCGCGGGAATGCTTTTCGAGGCAAATGACAACTTCAAGTATTACAAGAACCATAACGATCTGACCAACAACTATTACACCGGCACGTATGAGATCTATTTCGGTTATGAGGCAATGGATATTCTTGAAACGAAATACAGCCAGTATGGTGTTACGTCGGATTCTATCTGCGATGAGATCGATAATGAACGCGGTTTATCAGGTGTCAGTGAGTTCATGATCCTGGTGCTCCATAATGACGGATGCTGGGTCGATGGCGAGAATACCATTGATCTGAAGTGGGATAAGGTATACATGGGTTATTACGATGATAACCGCAATAACATGGATCTTACGTGTCTGGATGACAATAAGAATTATGCTTTTGTTTCCTGGGATGATTTCAATTGATCAGGCCGGAATTAGAGTTGGAATAGTTAAATGAAAAGATTGATCGCCGTTCTGTTATGCCTTTCTTTTGCCCTTGCTTTAGGGTGCAGTAAGGATGACAGCTCTAAGGATGACGGCAGTGAGGTGACAACTTATCCGATTACTCTGCCGCTTGATCCGGAAGTATCCCAATCGCTTTACGAAGCCTCTGTATCAGAAGAGGAATCTTTGAATGAAGAAGCAGCCAGGTGGGATGCTGTAGACGATGTGATGGCTGCTGTTTGTAATTCCAAAGAATTCTTAGAAGCGGATGATGATAAAAAGGCTGAGATCGTGATCAATGCCATGAAGGAACTGTCCGAACACGGGACCGGGAAATATCCGGAGTCGCTTATCATCTACGACTCGTGGAAGTATTATCCTGAATATCAGGAAGTTGATGCCCAGTACTATGACGGGGTGAGTTTTGTTATTTCGTGGTATGACTATAACTCTGCGACCACGGTTGTAACGAATTGATATTTTCACCTGGATATGAGAAAGAAAGCAATTACAGTTCAGACCATTTTATTGGCAACAGCCGTCTTGTCTGCATTTCTGATGACGGGGTGCATTAACGCCAAGGAAGCTTTTTACCCTGAATACGGAAAGGCGATATGGTTATGCAGCTCGAAAAATCTCATCGGGTTCAGGGGCTTATATGTTGATGACGACAGAAGGGTGACTCTGGTCTTCAACAGGCAGTACACGATGGACGGGAATGACTATAATCTGGGGCTCAACAAGATCTTCTCGGAAGAGGACTATCCGGAACATGAGTATCTGTCCATTGGTGATACAAGACCAGCTCATTATTATAATGAGGATCTTGATATTGACGGGGAAAAGATGATTATCAGCTTCATAGCCGGGGATGAACTTGATGTGGATACGATCACCGGATTTGCGATCTTTACGGAAGAGGCATTCTACCGGGTGATATTTGAGCACGAATACCTGGAAACAGAAGTCTATGTCGAAAAAGATGACGGTAATGATATGACGAAAACCTGCTACAGACAGACTTATAATGAGGAGAAAGACGCATGGTCAACTCCTGAAGAAACTATAGGACAAAAGCATGAGCAAATTGACTGAAAACATGAAAAACAATACCTTCCCAAAAGCCTTATTGAAAAAGATTTCCTTTGCACTTGCTATCTGCATGATGTTTTCGCTGTGCGGATGTAACAAAGAGATCGATAATACGAAGATCAGCGAGAGCGTGACGGCTACCGAGAGTGCCGCTACTACTGCTGGCACCACGGAAACCCGAAGTTCTGAAAGCGCAGAAAGCACAGTATCCTCTGAAACAACGGAGATCACCGCTACTGCCGATCCTGAGGTCATACAGGACATAGTAGAGGAAATGGTGATCGATTACGGTACTTACGGATCAGATGCGGATGACAGAATCGATTCTCTGTTAGAAGACCTTTACGTGACGGATAAAACCGCAGGGGGAAAATGGACGAAGATAATGGATCTGTGGCGTTCTCCAAATCTCGGGGAGCCTTTGAATTATGATGTCTTACCTGACGGACTGCCCGATACGGATGAACTCTGCATCGTTGTTCTGGGCTTTCAGCTGAATCCTGACGGCTCCATGAAAAATGAGCTGGTAAACCGCCTGACCGTTGCGCTGGAAAGCGCGCAGAAGTATCCCAAGGCTTATATCGTATGTACGGGCGGAGGAACTGCTTACGACAACGCTAATGCGACGGAAGCGGGCGAGATGGCCAAGTGGCTTGAAGCGCAGGGCATAGATAAGGACAGGATCATCGTCGAGGACAACTCGCTTACTACGGCCCAGAATGCGATCTTCACATACGATATCCTGACATCCGATTATCCGTCTGTAAAATATCTTGCGATCGTATCAAGTGACTATCACATCGCGACGGGTGAGCTTTTGTTTACTTCGGAGGCGATATTACGGGCGCGCGCTCCGGGAGAAGAGAAACTTAAAGTTATATCAAATGCTTCATGGGATGCTCCGTCAGGAACTCTTTCAGTCATGTTCCAGGCCGGCGCATTGATCGAGCTTTCAGGTGATACCGGAACAGCTTTCGATATATATTACGGCAATTATGATATTCATGAATTACCGCCTCTTAACTGAGTTTCAGATAACAGATTCAGGCGCCCAATCAGGCGCCCGGACGAAAGCACCGTGAAGCCTTTTATAGACAAAACCATTCTCCAAATTTATACTTGAAACATGGGATTTATAAGCAACGTTGCCGGCACTCTGTCCGATTCAATTCATTCAGAACTTAAGGATCAGTATCTTGAGACTTTCAGAACTGATTCATTAGGTCAGGACAAGCTCGTAAAACGCGCATATAAGCAGAATGTCATGGGATTAAACCAGGGCAGCAACGATATCATCTCCGCAGGCTCGAAAATAATCGTTCCTGAGGGCACATATGCTCTCATGATCGACAACGGCCAGATCGTTGACAGCGTTACCACGCCCGGCATGTATACCTGGGAAAACTCTTCTTCGGGATCGATCCTTTCAGGCAACATGAAGGGCGTTGTGGGAGATGTTTTCGACCGTTTCAGATTCGCTGGTGAGATTACGAAAACCCAGAAGATTTTTTACGTAAACGGTCTCGAGATCATGAACCAGACCTGCGATGAATTCATCCAGGCACCTTATCCCGACCCGGTATACGGAACCCTTTATTTCAAGTTCAGGATAATGTTCTCGTTCCGCATCGTTGACCCGGTCAGATTCTTCAAGAAGACCGGCAGGGACACCACCGTTTCTGATTTCATGGGTTCGCCTTACAGACCCAAGCAGCCGTTCCTCGAAGTGCAGGATCACATGGAGGAAGCATTAAACATCTGCGGTTCCCGCGAAAAGATCCCGTTCCCCAAGCTGATCTCAAATAAGAGCAAGCTGAAGGATGCCGTTAATGAAGCGGTCTCAAAACTGTGGTATGAGCAGCGCGGCATGGTCGTCGAGTCGATCGCGATAACAGACCTGACCCTCGATGAAGCTTCAAGAAAGCGTGTCGAGCAGTTCGATTCTGCAAAGCTGTTCAGTGACGATTCGGGCGCGCTCGGCGCACTGGTTGCTTTAGGACTTACTGATACCATGAAGGCCGCTGCATCAAATCCTGCAGGTCCCATAACGGGCTTTGCAGGCATTGGTACGGTGGTAAACACGCAAAGCTCTGCGGTTCCCGAGACATGCCCGTTCTGCGGGACGCCGCTGCCCTCACAAACACATATTGAATATTGTCCTGCCTGCAACGCGGATATTAAATCATATTTTTCTTCCTGAAAAACACGGAGTGATATATGGACCGACCGATAACAACACTTTTTATGTTAATGTCCGTGGACGGTAAGATCAGTACCGGCTCTACTGATAACATGGATGTGGATAAGGATCTTCCCAAGATCAAGGGCGTCAGCGAAGGTCTTCACCAGTATTATGAGATCGAACAGACAACAGATCTCTGGTCTTTTAATACGGGCCGCGTTCAGGCGAAAATGGGCGTCAATGACAGACCGTTCCCCGCGAAGACCCCGGTGTCTTTTGTGATCCTGGACAGCCACCATCTGACCGAACACGGAGTGCGTTATTTCTGCGAAATCTCAAAAGAATTCGTTCTTGTCACGACGAATCCGGGACATCCCGCATTTGGTGTCGAAGCTGATAATCTTCACATCATCCTGCAGCAGGAATTGTCGCTTAAAGAGATGCTTGAGACTCTCAAATCTGACTTCGGATGTGAGCGTATCACGATACAATCCGGAGGCACCCTTAACAGCATGTTCCTCCGCGAAAAGCTTTTCGATTATGTGGATATTGTCGTTGCGCCTGTGCTCATCGGAGGAAAGGATACCGCGACTTTGATCGACGGAGAATCTCTCCGGGATGAGAGCGAACTGGATAAGCTCGGAGCGCTTCAGTTGGTAGAGTGCAAAGAACTGAAGGATTCTTTTATAAGGCTGAGGTATAAATTATTATGAAATGCGCAAGTTGCGGTGGTAAAGGAGAAAAGCTATGTCACCGTTATTAATCGTCTTGTTGGTTGTTTTAGGAATGCTTCTCTGCAGCTGCATTATCCACGGCAGGGTTATTGTATTCTTCATTAAGAATAAGTATCTCCCCAAGGCGCCGAAGTGGCATTTCTGGATGCCCGCAAAGATGAGAAGAAGCCGGTAGTTTTTTGGGGCTACGCTAATTTTGCATTATCGAAAACATAATGACTATTTTGAGAGTGAATGACGGTCAATCAGTCACAAAATAGTCATTTCAAGGCAGGAATGACTTTTTTGTGAGTATTTCGGGGTGAGATAGTCACAGAATCGGTAACTCGCAGATTTTTATATTAAGATTATTAGCCGGCGCAAAGAAAACCGCCACCAAACTTTTCAGACAGAACCGTGAAAATCTGCCTTGACAGAACAAAAACTGCCTGTTAGCATCTAACCGTACATCCCATGAGGGAGTAGCAAGCGTTCTGCGTAGCAAGTCAACATCCTGGTAATAAACCTGGCTTGTTTTAAATTGCGAGACTCATGTATAACTGCGAAGCTATACATGACGATTCTCCAGAAATTGTTTTGATATGGCTTCGGTCATATCTTTTTTATTTTTGGAGGCTTTTTATGAGCGAACAAGAAAGAAAGTTCCTAGAGATATGCGATCTCAGGAAGAGTTTCGGTACCGGTGAAGCAAAGCAGGACGTTTTAAGGGGCATGAGCTTCACGGTGAGCAAAGGAGAGTTCTGTGTCCTTCTCGGACCGTCAGGTTCAGGCAAGTCGACGCTTCTCAACATCATCGGGGGCATAGACACGCCGGATTCGGGGTACGTAAGCATCAACGGCGACAAGCTTAAGGACATGGATGAGAAGATGCTTACGATGTACAGGCGAAAGCACTTGGGCTATGTTTTCCAGATGTATAACCTCATCCCGAATCTTAACGTAAAAGAAAACATAGAGGTCGGCGCATACCTTTCAGACCACCCCCTCGACGTAGATGAAGTCATCACCACACTCGGTCTGGAAGATCACAAATACAAATATCCCAATCAGTTGTCCGGAGGTCAGCAGCAGCGTGTTTCAATAGGCCGCGCAGTTGTTAAGAATCCGGACATTCTTATGTGTGACGAGCCCACGGGAGCTCTTGATTACAAGACTTCCAAGGAGATCCTTGGCCTTATCGAGAACTGCAATAAGAAGTTCGGCAACACCATAATAATGGTTACGCACAACGAAGCGATCAGGTATATGGCAGATCACGTCATCAAGCTTCGTGACGGCATAGTCCGCCATAACGATATTAACGATAAGAAGATCCCTGCTTCCGATCTCGAATGGTAAGGAGGAAGCGAAAATGAAGAATCCGCTTATCAAAAGGGTCCCCAAGGAACTGATAGGGGACTGGCAGAAATATCTAGTGATCATTGTCTTTATGGTGCTCATGATCGGATTTGTCTCGGGAATGTCCGTCGGCCGCGACAGCATGCTCGAAGCGATCAACACCGGAAAGATAACGTTAAAGCTCGAAGACGGTTCTTTCGAGTTCAAGAACAAAGCATCTGAAGAGCTTATCGGAGCAGTCGAAAAAGGCGGCATGGCTGACGTAAGAGAATATCTCATCAACAAGGGATATGAGGAAGCCGATGAAGAAGTCGCCAAGGCTGTTGATGAAGAACTCGAAAAGCAGGTCACCGAAAATATCGAGGCCGCTGTCCGCTCGCAGTGTGAAGCCTTAGGCATTACCGATGAGGACATGATCCAAACCCAGATCGATGCCTTCATGGAAGAAAACTACGATGCTGCTCTGGAAGAAGCGCGTGACTCGGATGAGTTTAAAAAGGCGGTAGAAGACGCATATAAGGAAGCTCACGAAGAAGTCGTAAAAGCCGTTGATGAGAAATGGGATGAGACGGTAAAGGAATACGATCTCGACGATCCGGACTTCGCGCCCGTGAAAGTAACCGTGTATGAGCATTTCTTCAAGAACGAAGACGAAGATTTCAATAAAGACGGCACGAGGGATGCTACAGTAAGAGTCTTCAGCAGCAGTGACGAAGTCGATCAGGCATCTTTCAATGAAGGCCGCGCGCCCGAAAACGAAAATGAGATCGCCATCGACAGAATGCACGCGAGCAACGTAGGCATCAAGGCAGGCGATACGATCCGTGTCGGAGGTAAGGAATTCACGGTTGTAGGACTGCTGTCTTACATCAACTACACTTCTCTGCACGAGAACAACAACGACCTGATGTTCGATGCTTTCGGATTTGACGTCGCGATGGTAACGCCTGAGGGCTTTGATTCTCTGCGCACCAGAACGCATTACAGCTATGCATATTTCTACGACGTAAAACCTTCAGATAAGACCGCGCAGGCAGACTATGCCGAGAAATTCATGAAGGCATTGATCACGCAGTCTGTGGTCTTCGAGAATGACCTGGAAGATTTCCTTCCGGAGTGCTACCGCCAGGCATCTAATTTCGCGCCCTCCGACGTGGAAGGCGATACTGCGGGAACGGAGACACTCTGCTACATTCTCATCGCGGTAATCGCGTTTATTTTCGCGATAACGATAAGCAATACGATCGATAAGGAAGCCTCCGTCATCGGAACGATGCGAGCTTCAGGTTATACGAAAGGCGAGCTCATCGCACACTATCTCGCGACCCCCGTGGTCGTAACCCTGATCGGCGCCGTCATCGGCAATATCCTGGGCTACACATTGTTTAAGGAAGCTGCCGTAAATATCTATTTCGAGACATACAGTCTGCCTAATTGCGGCGTTGTCTGGAGTCCGATGGCGCTCGTGAAGACGACGATAATCCCGTTGCTCTTAATGTTCCTGATCAATCTTTTCGTTATCGTCAGAAAGCTTCAGTTAAGCCCTCTGAAGTTCTTAAGACATGATCTTCGAAGATCTAAAAGAACGAAGGCAAGAAGGCTTCCGAAATGGTCTTTCATGAACAGGTTCAGGTTAAGGATACTGTTCCAGAACATCCCGAATTACGCGATCCTCATCTTCGGTATCGTATTTGTCGAAGTCATGCTCTGCTTCGCATTCGGCCTGCCGGATTCACTTAATCACTACGGCGACCGCGCTCCTGATATGCTTTTCGCGAAGTACCAGTACATGCTGATGAACACCAAAGATGACGACGGAAACGAGCTGGTTACCGCGAACGAGGATGCCGAAAGGTTCAATGAGACTTCGCTTCTTTATGAGAAGAACGTCACGTCATTTATCAAAGGAAGAGGCAGCGGAGGAACCAATGAATCGGTTGCCGTTTACGGCATCGAGGATGGCAGTAAGTACGTGGACATCGATGCGGATCTCGAGGACGGAAAGGTCTATATCTCCAGTGCTTTCGGTGACAAATTCGGTTTTGGTGTTGGCGACACGGTCGAACTTAAAGAGGAGTTCGCGAACAAAAGTTATGAGTTTACCGTAGCAGGCATCGTTGATTACGAGGGCGGCATTGCAGTATTCATGCCCAATGACAATTTCATCCGCATTTTCGATAAGAAGGAAGGATCCTTTACGGGTTATTTCTCGAACGAAGAGATCACCGATATCGACGAAAAGTATTTCGCGACCGTAATCGACAAGGATGACATCGTAAAGGTCACGAACCAGCTCATGCATTCCATGGGCGGCTTCATGGTCGTGGCACAGTACGTTCTTCTGGTGCTTTCCGCCGCCCTGATATTCCTCCTGACCAAGATAATCATCGAGCGGAATGAACACTCGATCTCGATGGTCAAGATCCTGGGCTTCAAGAACTCTGAGATCAGCTCGCTTTACATGATTCCAACGGCATTCATCGTGCTCTTATTCACGTTCACGGGGTTTGTCGCAGGCTACATCATCCTGATCTATGTTTTCAGGGCATTCATGCTGCAGATGGACGGCTGGTTCACGTTCTTCATGAGCACCAGATCCATGGTGATGTCGATAATCTACATGCTCGTCGGTTATGCGGTAGTATCGGTCTTCGACTTCTTAAGGATCAAGAAGATCCCGATGGACGAAGCGCTGAAGACGGTGGAGTGATAGCTACGGCAAAGTAATGATCGTAGATGTTCTTTGCCAGATATTCGGCATAAACCCTGCGTCCCAGCTCCGTCAGATGGGAGCCGTCCTCCGCATACCTCGTGGGATCGTCTTCGCAGAAAGTCCACGCATCAAGCATATTCACGCAGAGAATATCTTCCTTCTCTGCGACACGCTTCATCGCATCGACATAATCACCAAGCTTTCCGCCGCCGAAATCCAGCTCAGTCGCAAAAACATATTCACCGTCTTCCATGCCCCATCCGTTTGTGGGCCCTACCAGGACGATGCGCGCATCGGGATTCATTTTCTTTATGGTTTCTACCGAGATCAGAAGGGCATTCTCGTAACTCTCTCCATCGCCTGAAGCAGGGATTCCCATCGAGTGATCGTTTCCTCCAAAAGCAATGATCACATAATCCGCATCAGGTATTGCATCACGCATCTCGCGGCTGAGCTTATCCTCGTTGTAGAGAAGGATAGAGACCAGACTGATATCCGAGAAACTGTCGCCTTCTATCCTGGTTGCCATGCCCCCGAGCAGACTGTAATCCTTTACCTCGAATGAAGTCAGTTCCTCAAGACGTCCTGCGACTCCGGTTGATCCGGGCTCCATCGCCCATATGCTTGTGCCGAACACAACGACCGTGCCCGTCAGTTCTTTATATGGTTTTTCTGTTTGTGATAAATCTGTTCCGCTAGTTAACGCGGACGTCTGCGAAGCCGCACTGCAGCCCACAGCCGTCAGCATCGAAAATATTACCAGCAAGACAAGTAGTTTCTTCATGAGCGAGATCCCATTATTATTTGCAAGTTAATTATATCAGTCATGCGGATACCGGCGAGTCGTCATCTGTCCGGGAATGTAGTTTTCGCGAGAATACCCACTAAAACAAGCAAAACTGAGCTTTGGTGGGTAGTTTTCGTAAAGATAACGCCATCTCGTTCGTTCAAATACCCACTAAAGCCGTAAATATTAGCTTTTAGTGGGTATTAGAAGCGTTCTTGGCTGCTAAAACTTGCCTGGGAATACCTACTAAAATCGAAAATATGACCTTTTAGTGGGTATTTGATCTTTTTGTGCATCCTAAAATCGCAAAACCATACCCACTAAAACAAGCAAAACTGAGCTTTGGTGGGTATTACTTGTTTATGAGATAATGGGCAAAAGGGAGATATCACGATGATCGGAATAAGCATAGCTTGTAATAAGGATGGATATTTTCGATAATTATCTGGAAATCGCCATAAAGAAAATCTGAAAATCTCAGGAGCAAGGGGTAAAGGAAATGAACAAAAGTATAAAATACGTGATCTCCATTATGATGGCTATGCTTTTCGCAGTGTCAGCAATAGGATGTGACAAAGCCAAGCCCACGGAAAGTTCGGTTTATTATGCTTCGCCTGAAGAGGCCATCAACAGCGAAAACCGTGTCTTCTACTATTATGATGCGGTCGTGGCGACCCAGGGCGGAAATGAACATACAGTATTTGAACTGTACAATTACACCGATAAGGAAATGGTCCTCGTCAAGTACAGAAAATATCCCGGTAAGGATCAGACCATGGATTACTGCCTGGTTCCGGCTTCGACCCTCGACGACTGCATGAAGCTCACAAAGAAATATAAGATGGGCAAAGGCAAGTGGGTAAAAGGAGGGGACTGCGTAGTCGGAAAGGAATTCGCGATAGGCTTCTTTAAAGACGGCGAGTATGTAAGAGTTAGCTCGGAGTGCATGCCTGATAACGGGATCGATGCATTTGATGCAGTCTGCGAGGTGCTTGGAGGAGCCTGGAAAGCGGCTCAGTAGTGCTCATCAAAGGTGTGTGTTGTTTTGTATTCGAGAGACAAATCTGACACAGGATCGTCTCTATTCTGTTAGTGCGGTTTATTTACCGAATCGATATACCTGTGGTACTTCTCTTTCTCGGCGTACATGTATTTATCGGCGCGGTCGATGTAATAGTCGATGTCCACGATGTCCTGGGGTTCAATGACGGCATAACCGATGCTCGCATGAAGGAGGAAAGCCAGGTTCAGTGATCTGAACTCGCTGCTCATGGCTTCGGATATACCCTTTACGAGCTCTTCGATGGAATCAGTCTCCGGGTATGGGCCGACTGCGATGAACTCGTCTCCGCCGTAACGCCCGAAGAGCCATTCTTTAGGTGAGCAGGACCTGAAGGCTTCGGCCGTGGCCTTGATCGCGAAATCTCCGTTCAGATGTCCGTAAACGTCATTGATCGTCTTCATTCTGTCGATGTCCGCAAATACGAGTATAGACCTCTCGTTCTGTTCCTTCCGGGAGGAGATGTAATCATAGAGGACCTTTTCGCAGCCCATGCGGTTATACAAACCGGTAAGGGCGTCCGTCATGTAGATCTTTTTAAGCTCCAGATTCTTGCGCTCGGCAAAGATGTGACGGCGCATGCTGAAGAGCTGGGCATTTACATTCTTGATAAAAAGATTGAGATCAAGATTATAAAGAAGCTTGGGCGAGTTCTTTATGGCGATGTATCCGATGATGAAATTCAGATAGTTCATCGGAGCGAAAATATAGAGATTGGACTTGCCTTCCTCGTGAACATAATCAGGATAGAGATTCTTTGAATCGAACTGCCTCAGCTGCAGTCTTTTTCCGTTGCGCAGTTCATAGAGGATATCCATGTGCGAACTGTATCCGCGGATCCTCTCAGGATACTGCTCATCATCCGTCTCGAAAAACTCCGCCTCAGTACACAGACAGTAATCATTGCCCAGCTGGGGGATGTCATTTGTATTCATGATGCCTTTCTCGAAAAAGTCTTCCTTTTTCTCGGCCATGGATAACGGGATCTGCATGCGCTGGAAGAATATGTCCATGATGCTCTGCTGGAGAGTCTCGAAATAAGAATTCCTGATCGCGCTGAAACGGTTCTTTATGGATTCCGGGGAAGCAGGACATCCGCAGCTTTCCGACGGAACAAAATAAGAATGGTATTCTTCATTGAAGCGTTCATCCGGATGCGCGATCTGGTATTGGAGCTTATCATAAGCAATCTCACCGAACTTATCCCAGCCTCTGGAAACCGTCGCAAGGATAGGGAAGTTATGCTGTCCGTCTTTGATCATGTCAAAGCCCGTCAGGAGGACATCTTCAGGAACTGAGTAACCCTTTTCGGTCAGAGCCGAATTGATGCCCAGGGCCATATTGTCATTGGCGCAGACGACAGCATCAGGGAGTTCATTTCCGGCCTCGAGGAACCATTTCATTGAAAGGAAAGCTGTATAGAATCCGAAATCGCACTTGAATTCGGAATAAAGCTCCATGCCGTGCTCTTTCAGCACGTCAACAAGTGCCTGACGGCGGACCTTGTTCTCGACGTTTCCCTCTATTCCGTTTACGAAGATGATCTTTTTCGCGTGATGATGCTCCACAAGATGGATGGCGAGATCCCGCACACCCTTGTAATTCTCGGTCTTGATGCAGGACATGTTCGGGACGTCCACCTCGAGCGAGAGCATGGGGACGCCGGCTCTCTGGAAGCGCGCGCAGACACGTTCCTGTTCGTCAGGGAAATTATATGTGTTGGTGAGCATTATCGCCCCGTCGAAAGTCTCAGGATCGGGGAGGTGGAAAATGTTAAGCTGGCATTTATTCTGAAGCTTGTTGTCGTTTGAGGAACAATAGGTAACGAACACGAACACGTCAACACCGTCTTCAGCGGCTTTTTTCTGAAGACCCGTGACCACATGCTCGATGAACTCGTTGCTGAAGCCGTTTGTAAATACAGCTATCCTCTTGTTCATTCTCTTATTCCTCATGATAATAAGAACGCTAACTGACCTTGCAAATATATATTATACTCTAATTGTTATAATAATTTTATATTTGGGATTAATGGAGAGTTCAAAATAAATGTTTATTGTATTGCTGAATATGATTTTGTCGAGCATCGTATTGATAGTGCTGCTCTGCCTGGCACTGTTCTTAACGGCGGCCGCGATAGCTTTGATCATAATCTCGCTCGTAAGATCATCTAAGGCAAAAAAGCAGAACCGTAAGACCCGCAAGGTCGGTCTGTGGGTCGGAATCGCAATGCTCGTGATTCCGTGGGTAATGTTCGGCTTCGCTGTTTGTTTCGTAAAGATAACGGACATAACTACCAACAGGTGGAAATTTGACAGAGCCGTGGTGGCCCAGGCAGTGGTGGATAAAGATGCAGATACCCTGTACGGGATGATGGCCACTGACATTTTGGATGATAACAACCTGACGACAGATGACCTCGAAGATTTTTTGGACCAGTGCGACATCGAGAACGATTCTCCGGAAGACATGAAAAAATACACATCCTTTGAATCTCTCGGAGAGCCCCTTGATCCGGAAGGCAATCACTACAGACCTGACGGCAATAGATTCTCTTATGAAATGTTCTATGTCAACGACGATGGGGACCGTGTCTATATGGAAGGGATCCTCTATGATGCTAAGGACAGCGGCAATGTCGGAATCCATTATATTGAATTTCTGACCAAAGATCCCGAGACGAGGAAATACAGCACGGCAGCGGAATTCGGAGAAAAGTCCCACCATTAAAGACGGGCGCAGTGAACAGGTCTTGATATGAAGAAGTTGCTTTTTAAATCTCTTTCCCTGATCATGGCGCTGTCGGTCATTCTGACCGTAGCATCGTGTTCCGGTGCGAAAATCTCAGAGAGCGGTTCACTGATGCCGTTGGAATTTACCGAATTTCCGACAAAGCCCTACGATGCAGATGTTGTCCATCCGATACGAAAGACCGGTGCAGTTACGGGGCAGGAGGCTGTAGACGAGCTTAATGACATAGAATGGGATTACATCAGGCATTACATCGGAGACAATTATCTGGCTGCAAGCTGGTGCTTCAGCGATAAGGAAGCCGCAGGGATCTCGATAAAGAATCCGACGTTCGGCAAGGTCGGTCCCGGTGACTACAAGGGTGAGTGCGAATATCTCAGCGGTTTGCTCGAAAGGCTTTATAAGATAGATTTCGAGAACCTGGAAAGGCAGGACCGCGATTTCTACGACCAGATCGTTTTCAACCTCGAAGAGGAAAGATACATAAAGCAGTACGAGGGCTTTGCTTACATGCTTCCGGCAGAAAAAGTCTCGAGCGTCAGTTCATTCTACCTGACGACCGGTTACGTAGACATCAGGAATAAGAACGAAGCTGATATGTTCATCAAATTGCTGAAGGACACTGACAGGTATTACGATGAGGTTTGCGCGTTCGAAGAGAAACGCTCCGAAAAAGGTTACGCCTCGATAGAAGATTTCTACACAAAGAGCAGCACCGCATATTTCATGCTCACCCAGGACAGCCAGACAAAGCCTTTCAGGGAGACCTTCATTGAGAGGATAGAAGCGATCCCGGATCTTAAAGATAAAGAGAAGGAAGCTTATATCAAAGCGTTCGATAAAGTGATGGAAGACGTTGTCATTCCCGAATTCGAGGAGTGCTGCAAGCGCATCGCCGCACTGGCCGGAACCAACACAAATGACAAAGGCCTTGCCGGATTCGAACACGGGAAAGAGTTTTATGAGCACATGTTAAGATGCCAGGTCGGCAGGGACTGCGACGTCAGGAAACTTGCCAAAGCTCTGGACGAGGCACTTTCGATAGGGCAGGATTTCCACGGGAATCAGGTCATCGAAGGCTTGAACAATCAGGAATTATTAGACAACATGACAGAGAAAGCCCAAGCATATTTCCCGGAGCTCGACATCGATTATGAGATCGTAAAGCTCCCCGGACTTTTTAAGGCTTGCGGGATCGGAGGGGCATACGCCGCCAGACATTTCGATGATCCTTCGCATGAGATAATATTCCTTCCGGATTATATGAAGTCGAAAACGGTCGTTTTCCACGAGGGCATCCCCGGCCACATGTATCAGTACAATTACCACAAAAGGCACCTTAAGCACATCTACATGCTGGGTTTTACCTCCGAGACTTACATCGAAGGCTGGGCATCTTACATCATGAACAACCCTGCCGGAATGTACAGGATAAAAAGCGACGATGACTTCATATATACCGGTGATTTTTACAGGTACTACATGGCTCAGGCGAGGGCTGACATCTGCATCAATTACGAGGGCCTTACCGGGAAAGAAACCGCTGAATACATGACGCGCTTCGGCCAGGATGCCGCGGGCATCCATACAACGGACATCATCACGATCCCCGGCATCGGCATCTCATACGGCCTCGGCTGTTACATGACTTTGAAGACTTTGGAGTCTATCAGGTCTCTGGATCCGGACATGGACATTAAGACCATGCACACGTTATACCTTGACGCCGGTCCGGGGAGCTTTGACAGGATACTTGCGTCGGTAAAGAGGAATTACGGTTAGCGATGATATAATACTTATGTCCCTTCAGCGGACAGATACTTATCATCGATGCGAGGTAATATGCCGGTTATTCCATTAGAATGCCCTTCGTGTGGGATCGGGTTAAGGATAGACTCGGATGAGAGTGCAGCGATCTGCACTCGCTGCGGCAAGCTTTTCGTGGTCAATGACGCCATCGTGCAGAACTACATAAAGATCGTTACCGAGCAGGAAGAGAATAAAGAGAAAGCCCTCGCGTTCGAGGAATTCGTGATAGAAGACGGCATCCTGAAAAGGTACAACGGCTCGTCTCCTGAAGTCATCATTCCTGATGAAGTCACGGTCATCGGCAGCAAGGCCTTCGAGGACCGGAAAGAGATAGTGGAGGTCCGTCTGTCTGATTCCGTTACCGGGATTGAAGACAACGCATTTTCCGGGTGTGACAATCTTAAGAAGATCTGCTTCACGGATTCTTTGAAGAAGATCGGCAGCTATGCATTTTCCGAATGTTCAAGCCTCTTGAAAATAGAACTTCCGGCGTCCCTCGAAGACGTTGGTTCTTATGCTTTCACCGGGTGTTTTTCGCTTGGCTTAGTAAAGATGCCCCCGCCGAAAACCAATATCCACGAGACTGCCTTCATGGGCGATAAAGACGTGCGTTTCGAATGGCCGGACGACTGGGCGGACAAGCAGTGGGACAAACTTAAGCTGGTTGCCCCGACGCAGGGCGGCCTGATCAGCATCTGCGATTCGGAGGGTTCTGACGGTGCCTTCAGCGAATCGCTTCTGTTCATGGGCGTTTCCGATCTCGGCATGTACATTGAATCGAGCAGATATAATTTCTACACTTACAAAGCCTTCATGCGGCTGTTCTCGATAGGCGCGAACAACAACGATCCGTATCTCCTCAGGATGAGCGTCGAAAATGCCAGCCGGAGATATGATGCCATTGCCGATATCCAGAAAAGCTACTCCGAGCTGATCGGCCTTCTGGACCGCGCGCGCATCAGCCGGAGCAAAGTCGAGACGATCAACATCCCGCATTTCATTCTGAAGCAGGGCAAAGGCCTTAACGATTTCAAGATCACGGATATCGGCATGGTCCCGGTGCTGCAGATAAAGTTGGTGCAGAAGTAGGTGTCTGTTGGACCACCTGGACTACCCCGCGGATTTTAACGCAAATTTTCATTTTTGAAGTTTTAAGTTAAGATTTTGGCGGAAATCTTAACTCTTTTTTCGAAAAACAAGAATTTAGGTTAAGTTTTCCGGCAAATCGTTAACGCTTTTTTCTATATTAGAGATTTCAGTTAAAAAATCCGCGGAATTCTTAACTCTTTTTTCGAAAATGAAGATTTAGGTTAAATCCGGGGCACAGTTTTTTCGAATATTAAGGATACCCCCGTGCGCGGACTCACCCCGCCCCGCATTTTGTTAACCAATCTTGATAATTAACAGAATCGTAAAACCGAATTCATTGAGACATTTTTTATATGATGTAAAATTTTAGTATCAGTAATTCAGTAACAGAAAAAAGGCTATATGGAAATGTTATTGGACATGATGTCACGCCACTGGGTCTCGATCTTTACGATCATTTTGTTCTGCATCAAGCTGTGGCCCAGGAAAAGATTCAGGAATACCGAGACGAAGTATTTCTGGATCACCGCGTTAAGCTGCCTTTTCCTTGTTGTGGAGGATGCCCTGGAATGTGTCTGTGCCACGGATCCGTCACTGCGGTTTTTCAGGATCCTCCTGTCTGTGATCGGTTATACACTGCGCTCCACGGCGGCGCTCAGCTTGCTGTTGGTTGTCGTTCCATGGAATAAGCGCAGATTGATCTATTGGATCCCGAACATCATAAACTTTGCAGTATGCTGCACGGCGTTTTTTACGGATGTCGCATTCGGTTTCGATGAGAATTATGCGTTCTACAGAGGACCTCTGGGTTATGTTGCGTTTATCGTTCCGACCGTCTATCTGGTACTGATCCTTTGGATCGTTTTCAAGGATTTCTCCGAAAAGTCCAGTCTCGAAAAATACATCATGCCGGTGTGCGCGGTCTTCTGCCTGTCGGCTTCGTTGCTGGACGTTCTCTCCGGCGGCATAAGGCTGAACGAAGCCATCATAATCAGCAGCGTTTTCTATTATCTGATCCTCTTTTCGAACGATAACAGAAGGGATTCGCTGACGGCGCTCCTGAACAGACAGGCATTCTACGATGACTGCAATCTTTATAACAAGAGCATCGGGGCGGTTGCTTCGCTCGACATGAACGGCCTTAAGGAGCTGAACGATACTCAGGGGCACCAGGCAGGTGATAAAGCGCTCGCTAAGATTGGTGAATGCATGCTGAAAGCTGCTGACGCCAGGACTCTGGCTTACAGGATCGGCGGAGACGAGTTTATGATTTTGTTCCTGCATTCGAATGAGAATGAGATCACAGATGTCGTTAAGAAGATCGTTGAAGACATTGCCGGGGACGGCTACAACATCTCTACCGGTTATGCTTTAAGGGATCATGAAGAAAGCATTGATGACGTTGTCAGAAAAGCCGACGACCGGATGTACCAGGCAAAAGCCGATTATTACCGTTCAAAGGGCAGGGAGAAAAGGATCGATCATTATCAGGTCCCCGAGAACGGGTGAGGGACGGTCCCGGAACGAGGGCAAGTTAAGACCCCAAAACGCGTGAGAACAATCACTGCTCTGCAAGGAGCTTTTGCATGCGCTTCTCTTTCCGGATGCGTCTTGCGAGCTTTGTTTCATATCTGTCTCTTATCAAAGTGAAATAGATCAGTCCGGATATGGCTACGGAAAGTCCGAGCATGATTAGGCAGAATGCGGATGCCCTGTCCCATGCATTTCCCATGCCCAGCAGATTATCAAGATATAATTGCAGCGTTACGGTTCTTCTTTGAGCGTCGAAAGGATTTCCGACAATCGACGGAATATCGGCCATTCCGAGTCCGTCAACAACCGTGACGATAACTATGAAGAACATTATCGGACGCATGCAGGGCAGCGTGATCCTGAAGAATGTGTTGAGCCTGGAGGAGCCGTCCATTTCCGCAGCTTCGAAGATCTCGACAGGAATGCTGGTCATGCCGACTACCGCATAAATAAACGTTATTCCGAAGTGCATGAAGATGCTTACCATGATGATGAAGAACCGGTCCGACGTAAAGAATTCGAGATCGGTCGCCGATATCTTGAAACCGTCTATCATGGCAGCCGTTATCACGATGCCTGCCGTTGTTCCGATAAAACCTATTATGTTTCCCAATACCAGATAGCCGATGGATGAACCCGTCATGAGATTAGGGAAGAAGAACGCGGTCTTGAAGAGCCACCTTCCTTTTACTTTCAGCCTTCTGTCCGTCATCATCGCTGCAAGCCAGAATGCCAGGATCCATTCCGGGATGGTCTGGGCTATCCAGAAAAAGAACGTGTTCTTAAATGCGGAGACTATGGTTTTTGTGGCGAACAGATCTTTAAAATTCTTATACCACGGCAGTCCCTCGGAAACCAGCAACGGCGGATTGTCAGTTATGACGGTGTGCTTCAGGTCACAGAATGCATAAAGGAAAGTCGTTGCCATCGGCCATAAATGGAAGATCAGAAATGCAGCAACAAAGGGGGTCGCGAAAATGTATCCCCACTTGGCATAATGTCTTTCTATCTGCATTTTCTTTTTCATAGCCCGATGATATAACACACGGTAGACAAATGTCAACCTTGATGTTATATTTGCATTATCAGGACAAAAATGAGGTAAAAGCATACGAGCACTAACGATTACAGCTTAACGGATGTCAGGAGACGGGAGACCGTCCTTAAGGTGATCGTTTACGGCATATCGATCGGCCTGGCTCTGCTTACCCTGTATCCGTTTGTCATGATGCTCGTTGATTTTACGGGTTTTCAGCCGGACAACCCCGCCCGTGTGCTTAAGATCATTCCCAGAAGGGGCAAGGAGTTCCTGAAATTTTTCACATCCAGAAACGCCATCGGCTTCATCAATTCAGTGATCGTTACGGCATGCAGCACGATCCTGAACGTGTATTTTTCCGCGATGACTGCATATTCGATTACCGCGTATAAGTGGAAACTTCGAAAAGCATTCGGCAACGTTATCGTAGCTCTCATGATGATCCCCACGATCGTTGCGGAAGCCGGATTTGTCGATCTGGTCTATAAATTCAATCTTGTAAATCACCTGATCGTTCTGATACTTCCTGCCATTGCGACACCGATATCAGTCGTGTTCATGAGGCTGTATTTAGAATCGTCATTCTCAATGGAGATGGTATATTCTGCCAGGATCGACGGCGCCGGAGAATTCAGGATATTCAATCAGATCGTATTGCCCATCATGAAGCCGGCCATTGCCACGCAGGCGATCTTTGCTGTTACGAGCACCTGGTACGAAACAGGCCTGCCCTCGGTTATTCTGTTACAGGAAAAGAAGCAGACTTTACCGATCGTCATGATCCTGAACACCGCGATGGGTGAGCGCACCATACCGATATTCGTTTCGACCGTCCCGGTCGTCATAGTGTTCCTTCTTCTGGCCAGACACATCGTCGAGGGTGTTCAGCTGGGAAGCGTTAAATTGTAAAATACAGATATCACCTGGGAAAAGAAAGTAAGTTAATTAATGACCAAAGCCGTCATTTTCGACATGTATGAGACCCTTATAACGCTGTTTAACAGCACGCTTTATAAGGGCAGGCAGATCGCTCTTGATATGGGGATTCCGGAGAACGTTTTCAGAGAAATCTGGGATCCGTCTGATGATGAACGGACGCTCGGGAAAATGACGTTCGAAGAGGTCATCACGAAGATCCTGAACGCCAATAACATCTACGATCAGGAACTGTTCGAATCGATAGTAGGGAAGAGGTACAGCGCTACCTCTGAGGCGTTCAGCCACAAGCACCCGGATGTGATCCCGATGCTCAAAGCGCTGAGGGAGAAAGGCATTAAGACCGGCCTTATTACGAACTGTTATTTCGAGGAGAGGGACGCGATACGCAAGTCCGATTTGTTTGGATATTTCGATGCGGCGCTGATGTCATGCGAGATCGGGATCAAAAAGCCTGACAGGGCGGTGTTTGAGCTCTGCGCCGAAAAGCTGGACGTGAAGCCTGAAGAATGCCTTTACGTTGGAGACGGCGGGAGCAACGAGCTCGAGGCCGCGGAGGCCTTTGGCATGAAGCCCCTGCAGGCGACATGGTACCTTAAAGATGGCGTGGGTCAGCCGTGCGGAAGGCTTGATGCGTTCGATCAGGCCGCCGCTCCGATGGATGTTGTAAGGGCTGTGGAAGGATGACTCGTAAGCAGCCGGGCAGGACTTAAATCAATTACGCTCCTGCCAGTTCCGGAGTATTCAGTCCGTTTAAGAAGTTAACTACGAGGTCATTGAAGACATCGTACTTCTCGATGCTGCAGACGTGGCCGCATTTCTCGATGAAGTAGAGAGATGCTTCGCTCATCTTCTTCTGCGTTCTCTTTACGCTGTTAACGAAGAAGTAGTCCTGCTTTCCGGAGATAAGGAATACCGGAAGGTGGTTTTCCTTGATCGTCTGGATGTATTTCTTAAGCTTGAACTGCGTTCTGAAGAGCTCTGAAAGCCACATTCTGAAGGCGACGGACTTCATCTTGAAAGATTCCCTGATGAAGATGTCCCTGGACTTCTTGTGGTTCTTGCGGGGCATCATGATCTTGGCGAACATCGGATAGAAGAATCTCTTCGGGATGATGTACTTGAAGCCTTCGACAACGGCCAGAAGCGTCTTGTAGCCGATGCCCATGTTCAAAACGAACCCTGCGAGCACGATGGACTTAACCTTTTCCTTGTAGGAATTCGCGAATTCCATTGCGACCAGCGTGCCAAGAGAAAGTGCGATGACGTGTACTTTCTCGATGTTCTCGGTCTCAAGGACCTCATTGATCTCATCTGCGGATCTGGCGAGCAGGTGCTTTGCCTTTACGAAAGAAGAACCGCCGTGGCCCTCCAAGTCGACTGCGATAACGTTAAAGTCCTGCAGGTCCTTGATCTGATATTTCCAGGTGTTAATGCTTCCGCCCAGTCCGTGGATCAGCAGCACCCATTCTTTTGAATTGTTGTTATAGATCTTGTAATTCATTTTTTACCTCCTTTTGGCTCCGAAGGCTTAGCTCTCAAAGCCGAAGTTTTAACAAACCAAGTTCTTTTCTAAGTGCATATTAGCTTCTTTGGAGACGCTGTGACACGGTAATTTGGGGCAAATGTGTGGAATTACTTTGATAGTCAAAGTAATTGACAAGGATGTAGTACAACTTGAGTTTGAGGGTGAGATTAAGGGTTCACGCCACCCATTCATAAAATTTGTTGCCCCGATTCTCAAAGAGAGCCGGGGCAACCGCATGTAATTGAATATCCGAGGTGATATCAGTCTAAACTTATGTCACCCTCGTAAAAATATAATCTCCGCTGGAGTTTACGTAGAACGGTAGGTTGCAGCTGAATACCGTGGAGCACTCGGTTACGGTTCCGTCACTGTTAACGATGCTTACGATCCACTCGCCTTCGTTAAAGTAGTAGATCTCGCCTGCTACCAGGGAAACTGCCTGACCTTCAGGAACCTTCCTGTCGCTGAGCCATTCTTCCATCAGCGTGAGCTCGATAGTGGTAATATTGCCTGCTTCGTCTTCAGCGACGATGGTGAATGTCTTGGATCCCTTTTCGGGACGTTTCAGGGTAACTGAAGCGCTGCCGCCTGAAACGGCTACGGGCGAACCGTTTACAGTCAGCGACATGAGATTCTTATCGCTTACCGAAATGGACATGCTGTCCACATACATGACGCCGGAAGCAGATGAGATGACCGGAGCGACCTTATCGATCTTAGGTCTGTCGGAAATTCCGATGGCTGCGGTGAGCGCGCCGTCGTCTCTCTTAAGGAAGATGCTTCCGAGGCTTTCGGTGTAAGCAACGCTTCCGGAATAACCGGATCCGAGAGTGGTGGAGATGGTATAGCCGGCAGGAGCAGTCAGATCGACGTCACTTGTGAAGTATCCGTTATTGCCCTCGGTTCCCTTGGGAACGAATGCAGTAGCGGGAGCCTCGAGGTAAGAGATCTTGAAGTTCGTTGTCGTGCTTGCGCTCTCGTAAGTCTCAGTCTCGCTTACGGTGATCATTGCAGTATAATCGCCAACCTTTGTAGGAGCGACAGCAGCATATGTTGTATCAGGTGCGCCTGCAGTCTTATAAACTATGCTGACTTCACCGTCAGAATCCGTATTATAAGATGAGCTTACAGTAAGTCCGTAGTATGTATCCGGAACTGAGAGCTCGAGAACTCCTACAGGATTAAGATTGATGACGAATTCACAAGAGCATGTAATGGCCAGATAGTTATCGGTCTCAGGTATCGTAGCCTTGCATGTGTAAGTACCGAGCTTGGTAGGAGCAGTTGTCGTGAATGCCGTATCAGGATCAGAACTGAGCTTGTACTCGAACGTAGCCTTATCCTTACCGTCAGATTCTGTGATAACTACGGGGCTGGGCGTCTGGCCGACGTAAATGTTGGCAACGGATACGCTTGCTGTAACTTCCTTCCTGACTATCGAGAATGAATCTTCGCAGGAAGTGCCTAAGAAATTCGCCGTAGAAGAAAGCGTGGCTCTTACCGTATATCTGCCGGCAGCTGCAGGAACTGCAGAGGTGTATGCAGTATCTGCTTCCGAGCTTTCCTTATACTCGAAAGTGATCACGCCGTCGTAGCCCTTAGGATCTGTCGTTACGACAGGCTTAGGTGTCTCACCGACGAAAATGTCTGCGACAGATACTGTGGCAGTAACCGCATTCTTGCTGATCGTGAAAGTATCGGTACAGGTCGTTCCGAAGAACTTAGCTGTCTCGGGAAGAGTAGCCCTTACCGTGTAAGTGCCTGCTGCGGTAGGAACAGTCTTGGTGAACGCTGCATCCGTGCTGCCCTTATACTCGAAGGTGATCACGCCGTCGTAGTCTTCAGGATCAGTCGTTACAACAGGCTTAACCGTGCCGCCGACAAGAATGTCATCAACGGATACGCTTGCTGTAACTTCATTCTTAACTATGTCGAAATTAGTCGTGCACGTCGTACCCAGATACTTATCTGTTGCAGGAAGCGTAGCCTTTACCATATAAGTTCCTGCAGCAGTAGGAACAGCAGAAGTGTACGTTGAATCTTCAGCCGTGCTGATCTTGTACTGGTAAGAGACAACTCCGTCGTAATCTTCGGGATTGATCGTGATCACGGGCTTAACCGTACCGCCGACCTTGATATCTGCGACTGCGAGGCTAGCCTTTACTTCGTTCTTTAAGATATCGAAATTAGCCGTGCATGTCGTGCCAAGGTAAGTATCGGTCTCAGGTATCGTAGCCCTTACCATGTAAGTACCTGCAGCGGTAGGAACTTCAGAAGTATATGTCGTATCAGGAGCCGTGCTGATCTTATACTCGAAAACAGCCTTACCGTCAGAATCAGTTGTTACCACAGGATTAGGCGTCTCGCCGACAAAGATGTCTGCGACGGAAACGCTTGCCTTGGTAACTTCGTTCTTGTTGATGGTAAACGTAGATGAACAGGTTGTTTCCAAGTAAGTGTCTGACTCTGCGACCGTTGCCCTGACTGTGTACTCACCGGCAGCAGTCGGAATAGTTGTCGTGAATTCTGTGTCAGCTGTCTTGTACTCGATCGTGACCTTACCGTCCGAAACAGTTGTTACTACAGGGTTGGGTGTCTCGCCGACAAAGATGTCTGCAACGGATACTGTAGCTGTAACTTCATTCTTGCCGACAGTAAATGTTGTCTCGCAGGATGTTCCTTTATATTTATCTGTCGGAAGTATCGTTGCCAATACTGTATACGTACCCTCTGTGAAAAGATCATCAGCTGAATGTGATACGCCTTTGCTGTCGGTATATGTAAATAAGGGCTCAGCTGTATAATCTTCCGGAAGTCCTGATACTGAAGGAGCAGGTTTATCTCCGACTTTGATGCTGGCGACTGTTACAGTAACATTTTCGATATCATACTTGCTTACTGTGAACTCTGCTTCACACGTTGTTCCCGTATAGTTATTTGTATCGGAAATCGTTGCCAGAACAGTATAAGTGCCGGTTGTAAAAGTTTCACCGGAAGCATGCTCTGCACCTTCGCTATTAGTATATGTGTATGTGATCGTACCTAAATAGTCATTAGGAAGACCTGTTACTGAAGGAACAGGTTCTTCACCGTATTTAATATTATCAATCGCAACAGATAAGCTTTCTGCGTCAATCGCTTTCGGTAAGATCTTAAACTCTACTTCGGTGGAGGTTTCAGCATAATAATCTGTAGCCTTTGCAGATGCGATCAGCAAATATGTACCGGCGTTTTTCGGTGCACTTGTTGATGTCGTATCTGTCTCGGGGTCATAATAACTTACTGTTATTTCACCTTCATAGTTTTCATTAATACTGATGGTAGGTTTGATCTCTTCGCCGTAATAGATCGTGTCGGGAAGGGTAACGACCAAAGTAGGCTCGACGGTTTCAGGACAAAGCGTGAATTCGACCAGAGATTCCCGATTAGCCAGATCTTTTGCAGTTATCTTGATATCCTGAGCTTTACCTTCTGCAGGGTAAAGCGTTATCTCACAAGCACCGTCTTCGATCGAATCGCTTAAGTCAGTAACGGTTCCATCAATGCTTACAGTTACTGTAGCAAGATTCTCATCTGATACAGTAATGCGTAATTCATCAGCAGTAATCGGATCTTCTCCATCGACAGAAACCTCGACGAGACCGCCTTCAGAATCAACTGCCATTGCATCAAATCCGGGATCATAAGAATCGAAAACAAAATTCTCGATACCGGGTATTACATTTTTAATAGCTGTTCCGCCAGCCGTTATAACAGCTATAAGACCTTCTGCATCTTCAACATCTTCCAGTCTGGCAAATGCGATTATAAGGTTCCCGTCAATGTGACCGTCTACAAGCAACCCATTTTCCATTAGGGTCTCATACGATAGTGTTAAATCATCATAAAATACATAAGGTTTAAAAAAATCACTTTCATCAATAAGAACAGGGATACATATACCTACTCCCTCAGGTGCTTCCAATACTAAAGCTTCGGGAACATAGTATGAGTTATAACAACCACTTACACTAACATTGTATTTTCCGTCAGGGAAAAGATCAGACAAAGCTATGTTCTGAATGGAAAAAATATACTCAGGAGATACCGCTGCACTGTGTTCAGATGAGCTGGGAATCACAGCACGAACTTTGTAAAAGCCTAAATCAGTAGGTTGTGTCGTTGTAAATTCATCTGAGATTATTGTTGCATATTCTAAATAAGCATACTGCTCGTATCCCTCAGGGTTAGTAACTACAGCATAATCAAAATCGTAATCATTGCCTGCAATAATCGGGTTTTCAATGTCGAATCCCGGGAGACCATCTGTATCTATAGTTATCTCTATAGGCTCTAAGAGCAGTTCCCCTGCTGTAGAATCTATTTCACCTTCAAATGTGCCGGATGCACCCGTCAAATAAAGAGTAAACTTACCGCCGGCAGATTTAATCTTAGTGTATTCATCAGAAGCTATGACGGTCCCTTCAAGGTCATCCGTACCCAGTATAAAAGAAGATCCAACTAAGAATAATGAATCGCTTTCACTTTGCAGATTATCCAAATAGGTAAAATCCATAATATCTGCATCAATTGTTCCATTGTTTACGATAGTATTTTTGGGGAACTCACTGGTAACAAAATTGTCTATAATCAGCGTGCCATCAATGGTGAGGGTTCCGCTTTCTGCTTCGTCCGGGCCGGAAATCTTAGAGCATGTAACTGTATACCCTTCTTCAATAATTACATTAAAATTGCCACCTACAAAATCAAATTCCCCGATATCAATATCAGCTTGAATGGAAACAATACTTTGATATCCATCGATTGTCAGCATATCTATACTGCTTACGGTTATTGGACCCGCTCCAGCAGCATCACTTCTATACTTGTCACACTCGATCTCATATCCGTTAGTGACTTGCTTAATGGTAAAAGTAACAGGTTCAGAATCGGAACTTCCCACTGTTTGGAGTGTCACTCTGGTTCCACCGTTATCAAGCTCACTTTCAAATATCGCACCACCGTTTTCCTCATAATCCATTAACTGACTTGCAGTTTTATTAGTGATCACACCTGAGATTTCCTTAGTCTCATTACCAACCTGCAGAGTAAATGTTCCACCGGCAGAATTGATTATGGTATTGGGATTAGCTACTACCTTTCCAAGAATATCATCTTCACCTAAAGTAAAAGACGTTTTAACTTGATAGATTGAATTCTCGCCTTGACTTACTGTAGGTGTTTCATCACCATCTATAACAGCATAATTAGTTGATATATCAATATTATCAGCAATGATTGTTCCGTTGTTGACAATATGAATCGCACAGTCTTCAGTGGAATAATCTGCACTATCATAATCAGAGAAAATAATCGTTCCGGAGTTAGTAATGGTTCCCTGACCACCGCTCAGATTTTTGAATGTAAAAGTCGATCCTTCTAAAATCTGAAGTTCGCTGCTTTCATCACCAAAACTAACTTCAGTTTCAATATCAGCACTTGAGATGACAGTCAGATTCTCACCATCTATTTCTAATCTCTCAAAGTTCTCTGTTGTCCAACTATGTGAATCATGGCTAGAATTGTCGATATGATTATAAATGATATCGTAATCATAACCCGTTCTGTCAGGGTCCCCCCCCACTTCTATAAAGGATTCTTCATCTGGAAAATAGCTCTCTAAAACCCCATCAGAGACATCGTAGATATTAAAGGTGATATCGTATATTTCCGAAGGAGAAAAAGTAAAGATTTTTCCTGAGGTGCCATCTGAAATTGATAAAAAATAAACACCAAAATAATCGAAATTCTTCACTCTCAATTGACCTTGGGATACTCTGCCAGCCTTATCAGTAGCAGTTATTGTTAACTCTTTTTCTTCAAAATATGGACAAAATACATCGAATGCACATTTGCCGTCAGTGATACTGTCACTATAGTCAATTTCAGTTCCGTTATCATTTAATACTACTGATTCCAGATTATCATCTGACACAACGAAATCTAAAAATACGCAATCAACTAATGTTCCATCCAAAGAAATATGGTCGTAATAATCAGGGGGGTTGTTGGGATTAAAATGTATATCATCCCCCCTACATAATAGAAATGGATCTTCGTCATCGAAAACATAATTGTCGAAATTATTTACGATATCAAGGATTGATTTTCCACTTGTTGTTGCGTCATCGTCTCTTCTGAATTCAATCGTAAAGTCCTGGTTAATGCTGCCGTCGTTATTAACAAGCTCGCTAATAGGGATTGATACTGATGAAGAAAAACCTTCAATTGCCTCAGAGGAAGGACATCCGATCAATATTCCTTCCGGGGCAGTCAGTACTAATGAATTTCCGAAATAGTACTTATTTTCAGAACTATCATAAGTCTCATAACCGCTTACGGTAACATACGGACCACCATCGGGATAAAGATCTGTTAATTCTAAGTAACTGATCTTAAAAGATTTCCATTCTGAAACTGCTTTGTGATATGTTCCGTCAACAGGAGCAACTGCGCGAACATAGTAAGAATATTCACTTGGATCAACAGGCTTATCTTCTAAGATATTTTGCATGCTGTCTGCATACTCAAAATAGATTTTAGTCTTGTCGTAACCTTCATCTACACTCACATAATCAATGAATATGGAATCTAAGTCCTGGCCATAGTAAACGCCAGGGACATTACCTAGAGAGATTCCAGGATCATCCAATAATTCTTCTGCAGTTGAATTTTCGATGATTCCGGTAATTGCCTTTGTCGCATAAACTTCTCCGTAAACCAGATCGTAACACCTAACTTTAAGAGTAAACGTTCCTCCTGAAGATTTAATATATGCATTACTACCTACAACAACCAAGGAATTAATATCTTGACTGCCATTTACAAAACCTTCGGGTGCAATTATTTGGGAACCGGGAATATCAAAATAGATATCACTAGCGACATTAACGCTCCTTCCTGTAACTATTCCGGGTTTATCTTCATAACCATTATGGAATTCCTTAACACCCGCTTCCTCTAAGAGAGGAGCGTTAAATCCATCTGAACCAAATTCTCCATAATTTATTATCTTGTTATATCCTTCACCTAAAATATTATGACAATTAAAATCTTCGTTATTAACTATTAGGATCGCTGACTGAGATTCGCTGCTTCCACCTTTCAATATTATTTTTCTAATATCGGTATCATAACAAGTGGTCAATGTGCAACAACTATTAATGGTAATTGTAGAAGAGCCATATATGTCTATTTTCTGGGTAGGATTATCATAAGAATCCGAAATATAAACATGAGGAGATGCCCCCCCTTCATGCATAAGATAAAATTCTTCAGAGCCGCTGGTCAAAGATGATGTGAGTGTGACAAAGTTTTCATCGGCTTCCACTGTCCAGGCAAACGCGTTATTCCATAGCAGGTTCAGTCCGACATTAGTCGTCAGCACAAAACTGAGAAAACTGCTTGTTAACTTTATTATTTTTTTCTTGCTTAAAAACTTATTCCCTTTTTTCATAAGCATCACCCTCTTGGCTTATCAGATTAGTTCCATTCGATCGTAGCGTCTCGTTTGATCGGTTCGTCAAAGTTGAAGTCCCATCCTCCCGTAGTTGACGGATTTAAGAACGGTACTTCTACCAGTTCGTCTTTTTCTACTATCTGTGTTCCGAATTCTGTTCCGTTATACATGAATGTTATGTAGTAAGGTCCTTCGAGGATACGTGTGATCTCAGGACTTGTGATCGACAGGTCCTTGTTTTCCAGATCGATCATGTCCCTGAGCTGCAACAGTATCTCGTCAGGGAGAGTGTTGTAGTCGATGTCCTGCGGCTCGGCATACAGATAATCCGTAGTCGTGCCGTCTTCGTAGATAATTACTTCTTTTCCCTTGGGTACTGATACTATTTCTTCGGATTCAGTACCGTCCTTGTATACCAATCTGGATGCGACTTCACCGTCGAAGCAGCATGTTCTCGTGTACTTAACGCCGTTGACCTCATATGTATATGTATAGAATACGGTGCCGCGGACAGACATCGCTGAGTTGGGAGTGTTTATTTCATAAGTAGAATCTGCGGAAAGCTTATTTCTGATATCGCTGGTGATACCGCCTTCGATTATCTCTATCGCGGTCTTGCTGTTAGCGCTGGTGCCAGAAGCTACGAGCTGGATCGTTGTATTTTCGTCAAGGTGGATGAACTTGTCGTCATCTGCCTGGATGGTCATCATTCCGGTCTTCAGAGAGATCTTATCGCCGCTTTCAAGGACCATATTTGTATAGGGAACGATATCTCCCTTACTTTCTCTGGTGACAAAACCGGTTCCGTCGAACTCAAACAACTTGAGGAGACGGTAATTATCTCCGTTAGAGTGAAAAACAACGAAGGAAACAACAACTGCTGTAACTGCAACTGCCGCTCCGGCAATAATGGCTATAACTTTCCTATTCATACAAGACCCCTGAGATAAAAAACGCTTTAAACTAAGTGCATTAATGCTGATGCATTAAGCACAGGGGAAAGAGAATAGTCAGCAAACGTACGAGTCTTGATCATAGGCACGCTCCTTGCAGAAAGAAAGGTATTCAGTTAGTTGATGAAGTATAAGTATTCCCCACCACATACTAATACCACAGGGATGCCTTGAAAGTAAAGAGTTTTTTGGCAAAATTTACAATTGATGTTCGGCTACGTTTATTACAATTAATTTTCAAAATAAATATAACACCCATTTTTTTGAATTTGTGCTATTATTATAAGGTGCGTCAAAAGTACCGAATACCTAAATGAGGTCTTTTATGAGCAAGAAAATAATAGCTATCATCGCCGGCGCAGTAGCCGCAATAACCGCAGTAGCAGTTACCATTGTTGCTGTAAGGAATAAAGCGGACACATACCGTCTCCTCAAGTTATTTGAGTTCGAGGGTACAGGCATTGTATCGAGAGAAAGCAAAGGTGACATTACTCCTTATACCAATATGGTTCTCGAGAGCGGCGATAAGATCTCCCTTAATACCGGCGTCATGACCATCCAGGCAGATGAAGACAAGTTCATCCACCTTGATGAAAATACAACTATCCAATTAGTAGCTTCAGGAACAAGTGCAAACAGTAAGACCTCGATAGAGATAATCGAAGGCGGAATAACGAGCGATATCCGAAACAAGCTTTCAGTTGACTCCACATACGAGATCAACACACCTAACTCCGCGATGTCCGTACGCGGAACTGTATTCTATACATATACTTATGAGATCGACGGCGTTAAATACACAAGAACATGCTGCTTCGACGGCGAAGTAACTTCGAGGCTAGTTTACAAAGACGGTACTGAATCCGAAGAAATAGTATCAGTACCCAAGGGAAAAGAAGTAATTATCTATGAAGACGGCACGACTACTGATTATCTGTATGCCGAGCCGCAGGACATTGACTACAACTCACTTCCTGACGAGGTATTGTTGCAGCTCAGGGATATGATCGAACTCGAAAACAAGGACCTGTCGATCACAAGTCCTGAGATCACACGTATCCTCGAAGGACCTTACTACGTAACATTCGTATACGACGGAACAGAATTCGGAACACAGATAGTACAAAAAGGCGAACAGGCTGAAGTACCGTTCCTGAATCCTTCAACGACAGGCGGTTGGGACTTCAACTTTGACGAACCGATCAAGCGCGACACAACGATCGAATGGAATTAATCTGATAAGCCGATAGAGGGTGATGCTTATGAAGACTACTAAGACAGGAATCATTACAAAAATAATCAGCTGTTTCTTATGCACTGCGATCACGTTGCAGGCGGGGTTGGCATTGACAGGGGAGAGAGTTAATGCGGCAGGAGGAACTATTTCGGTGTCAGGCTCCGAAGTGGATTTAAAACTATCTAGTCCAAGATCATATTATACCTACTATTTTTATATACAAGATAGTGAAGATCCCGACAAAGGCAAGTATCAAATATTTAATAGAGACCCTGAGGAAGGTCAAGATCAATATACATATTATCAAGATATTTCTTTGGTACATGTCTATGGAGATAACGGAAATGCCGGCCTATGTATTGAAACAGATGTTGAAGCAACAATCCAGTCACAAGGTAATAATTCTAGTGTTTCTATTTTTGCTGGTGGTACTTTAACAACCAATAGTTTCTCAAGCTTGGGTCCGGGATACTTATTTGAGAATAGAGGCACGATAAAGATCAAAGATTTTAAAGCAACAGATCTTAAGGACTTCCATTCCGCAGATTTCATGGGCTCTTCAATACTTGAAGCGGAAACTGTTGATTTGACCGACAATGATGATAGTGTAGATTTTTATAGTTCAGCAAAAATTTATGTAGAAAAATCATTTACTAATGATAGTGATTCTCTTTCTTGCACAGTCTATGCAAAACCAAATACCACAATAAAAAACCCTACAGGTGGCACGTTTACTCTTCAGGTTGATTATGATGATGGAACATCTGCAAAAAAACAAATCACCGAAGTTACTGAATCTTCGACCGCAGCAGAGTTAATGGATGATCCTAAAGTCACTTTAGCAAATGTTCCTTCTGAAATATATGTTGGTGAGGATATTGAAACCATTTTAACCAGTTGTATAAAAAATGGAGATTTATATTACACCGGCACGCCATATCTTGAATACAGATTATCAGGTGATACTGATTATTCAACTGATTTTTCAGCCTTTACAAACCGTACAGCCGCTACAAACCGCAATTATAATGTTCGCGTTGTTGCTCCGGCATCAGGCTCATATGGAAGAACCGAATTAGGAACCGGATCAGGGACCGATACATATTATGTGACTTTTAAATATGATTACTATCCCTATGCAGATGTTAGTGATTCAGATGAATACTTCACATTAGAAGGTGTGGACGAAAGTGGAAATTATATTATCGAAGATTCCCTGACTGTAACACCTGCCGAAGGTTTCCAGATAGCATGTTCCCATGGTGAAAACAGCCACACTTATTCAGATCAATTGGATCTTAGTGAAGACGAAATTACCAATGATGCAGGCAGAGTCGATTATAACGTCATGTTTTCCTTCGAAAAAACTGATGGTGAGCATGCCGGTGCCCAAACCGACTATATAGATGCTGACACATTAATGCCCGGTTTTGATGATCTTGTTTTCGAGACAGAAGCACCGGAAATTCTCGGTTATGCTGAAGAAAGTAAATATGTGGTAGTTGAGGGTGATACTGGAGTGGTGTATCTGACTCAACCTATAACAATAAGTGACGGTGCTGTAATCAAGGAAGATATATTAACTGTTGTTATAAAAGATCGGACTCTCAATAGTGTTACTATAGATGGAACTACATATACCAACTCGGATTCCGATCAGGACAAATTTATAAATGATTTTGGAGTTATTTTTTCCTCTGATTTGTTTACCTCCACACCAGGAAAGAGCCAGAAAATATCTGTTTCTGCAACTGATGAATTTAACAGGACTACTTCGGTCACATTTACTCTTAAAAGTCCTGAATTGGGTAACGTGACCGCTACCGTTTCTGTTCCGACAACAATATATGCCGGTGACTCATATGTACCGACCGTAACAGTTAAAGGTACCGATGAACAATATGTTGCATATTTATTCTATGATGGCGAAGAAGAGTTACAGCCTACAGATGCCGGGACTCATACGGTATTTGCTTCGGTCTATTTTGAAGAATATGACGAAAGCATCGAGACTGAAGAGATCTCTTACACTATCATCAAGCGCACACCTACTCTTTCCCTCACGATACCTGAAGAAATCTATGCAGGTGAAGAGTATGAAATTAAAGTAAACACAGACTCAAAAGGAAATATAGAGAAGAGATTCTACTATGACCAACGTGGTTCAAGCATAGTAAACGATTCTGTTTTCTTTGAAGAACCTGACTGGGCCGGAAACTTTATGGTAGTCGTTCATATCAGTGAGAATGATTTCTATGAAGCGGCAGAAATAACAGAATACTATACGGTCAATCATAAAAGATTTACGGCAACCGTTACAGTTGATGACATCACTTACGGCGGTACCGTTGATCCGGTATTAGATGGTGTTCCTGAAGATTATGATGGTGAGGCTGTTTATGAATACAAGCTCAGCACCGATCCGGATACCGCTTACTCGACAACGGTTCCTGAGGCTGCAGGCACTTATGACATAAGGGTAACTTTCCCTGAAACAGATTATTATTCATCATCAACTTGTTCAGATACTTTCACGATTAACAGTATCGATTTTGAACCGGAAGTAACTGTTGCGGATATCTACGTCAGCGGTACAGTTACTCCTGTATTAGAAGGTGTTCCGGAAGATTATAACGGCACCATAAAATATCAGTATAAACGTAGCACTGATTCTGAGTATTCGTCAGCAGTTCCTGAGTCTGCAGGCACATACACGTTGTTAGTAACATTTTCTGAAACAGCAAAATATTCAAGCGCATCATGTTCAGATACTTTCACGATCAGCAAGTATGATGTTACTGCAACCGTATCTGTTGATGACCTCTATGTTGGTGATTCTATAACGCCAAAAATTACGATCACTCCTAACGATTACAATGGTAATATCACATACCAGTACAAGCCCAGCACATCTGAGGATTCTGCATATACAACAACTGCACCAACAACTGCAGGCGTATATACAGTGATGGCAATACTTGAACCGACAGATAAGTACTCCGGCACATCCTGCACTGATACTTTCACGATCAGCAAGATTGAGCTTGACCCGACATTAACTGTTTCAAATATCTATGTCGGCGAAACTGTTACTCCTGTATGGGATGGCATTCCTGATGATTATAACGGCACGATAACCTTTGTTTATATCGACGGAAACGGTAATTCATATTCAGCAGAACCTTTGCCGGCCGGTAATTATCTGGTAAGGGCAACGATTCCGGAGACTGACAAATATGAAAGAGCAGTATGCGAGACTGATTTAGAAGTCAGAAAGAATGATATTACAGAGGCAAAAGTTACTATAGAAAACATCAAGGTCGGACAGACACCTGCACCTGTGGTAACAGGTGTTCCTGATGATTATGACGGCACGATAACATTTGCTTATATTGACGGAAATGGTAATTCATTCTCAGGCGGATCTTTGCCGGCTGGATCATATCTGGTAAGGGTAACGATTCCTGAGACAGATAAATATGAAAAGAAAGTCCTCGAAACAAATCTGGAAGTCAGAAAGAATGATATTACTGAAGCAAAAGTTACTGTAGAAAACATCAAGGTCGGACAGACTCCTGCACCGGTGGTAACAGGTGTTCCTGATGATTATGACGGAGAGATAACCTTTGCTTATATTGACGGAAACGGTAATTCATATTCAACAGAACCTTTGCCTGCAGGATCATATCTGGTACGGGCAACGATTCCTGAAACTGATAAATATGAAAGAGCAGTCTGCGAGACTGATCTGGTAGTTAGCAGATACGATATTACAGATGCGAAAGTTACTGTTGAAGATATCGTGATCGGAGGTACGGTAAAGCCTGAACTCACCGGAATCCCCGAAGATTACGACGGATCTATTGCTTTCGAGTACAAGCTCAGCACAGCTCCTGATACGGCATATTCATCAACAGTTCCTGCGGAACCCGGTACGTATTCGGTACTGGCGATAATTCCTGAGACAGATGTTTACACGGGCACATCCGTTTCCGACATCTTCATTATCAGCAAGAATGAAGTCTCTGCTACCGTATCCGTTGCTGACATCACTTACGGCGGAACCGTAAAGCCTGTAGTTACGACTGATCCTGCAGGTTACGACGGAAGTATCACATACGAATACAAGGTAAGCACTGATCCTGATACCGCTTATTCTTCCACCGTTCCTGTTGATGCCGGAACGTATACGGTAAGGGCTACGCTCTCTACGACGGAGCAGTTCCTGGGTACGACATGCACGGATTCCTTCGAGATCAAGAAGAAAGAGATCACTGCAACGGTATCCGTAGCAGATGTCGTTATCGGCGAAACGATCAAGCCTGTAGTAACGACGATATCTGACGGAACACCTGTTTTCGAGTATAAGGCAAGCTCGGCTCCTGATTCCGATTATTCTTCTGCAGTTCCGACTGCCGCAGGCACCTATACCGTAAGGGCTACGATCCCCGAGACGAAGAATTACCTCGGCACGACCTGCACTGATGATTTCAAGATCACCAAGAAAGTTGTTACGGCTACTGTAAAAGTCGCAGACATCACTGTCGGACAAAAACCTTCTCCTGTAGTAACTACGGAGTCTGACGGCAAGGATAAGGCTACTTTCGAGTACAAGGCAAGCTCAGCACCTGATTCTGCATTCTCCTCTGCGGTTCCTACGGCAAAAGGCACGTATACCGTAAGGGCTACGATCCCTGAGACTGATACGTACGAGAAAATAGTCTGCAGCGCATCGTTCGAGATCAAGCTTAATCCCGTAACCATTATGGATCTCAGTGTTCCGGATACTTATGCGGGACTGGCTGTCAAGGCAACGTTTAATACCGATTCAGATGGAACCGTAACCATTATGTATAAGGCTTCCGGCGCTTCGGATACAGCTTATTCAGCGGCAGCTCCTAAAGAGGTCGGATCTTATGTGGCAAGGGCTTCCGTAAGCGAGACGGCAAAATACGAAGCCGCAGAATGCACGGCAAACTTTAGGATAGTTTACCTTGAGGCTCCTGCGACACCGTTTGTAATGTCAGGAACGACAGGCAAGAACGGTTATTACACAAGTGACGTCGTTCTTAATGCTCCTGCAGGATACACGATCTCCACAACGTTCGGCACTGGTTATTCTGCAAGCGTTCCTTACACTGAGGGCCTGACGAGCATTTATCTCAAGAGAAATGACGGTGCTCTTACCGGAGCCATCTCCATAGGAACTGCGCCTAAGATTGATAAGGTCGCTCCTTCAATTACTTCTTCTTCGGGATCGATCTCCAACGGTTCTGTAGTTTATACTTCCGGTCTGACGATCGGCGCGAACGATCCGCACCTTGCGTCACTCACGGTAAACGGACAGTCCGTAAATCCCGCTACCGGCATGACATTGACCCCCGGAATGTGGATTAAGACTTTCACAATTACGGCAGAGGATGAGGCAGGCAATGTCACCACGATCAGCATCACGCTCAAGGCACAGTGGCTCGAAAACAAGATCCTGCCTGCTGATGTCGAACTGCCGCTGCCTACTAACGAAGTATTCTATTTCGGTGAAGGCCAGTGGATCGTAACCAAGATCGTAAAAGGTGAGAAGATCGTTGATCCGACAGTTTATAATGGTAATATGCCGTTCTACGTAGACAGTGCAGCTGATTCTTATTATGTAACTCTGGTAACATGATCTTATGACTAAAAAACTGATGCCCGTAATCGAAGCCCTGATAGTAGGAATAATCGTATTCCTGCTGACTTTGACGAACCTGTTCAGCCCGCTGGACTACATCGTGCGTGACAGGCTCTATCAGGTGCCGAGAGGTATCAGAAGCGATATAAAGATCATAGGCATCGATGCGAAGACCCTTGAAGAGTACGGACCGATACAGACGTGGTCCAGGGACGTTTATGCGAACCTTATCGACGTCCTCAATGTGGATGAGAACACTAAGCCTTACGTAATAGGCTTCGATATCCAGTTCTCCGGAAATGTTGATGAGGGAGACCGGGCCCTTGTCGATGCGGCAGAAGAATACGGCAATGTCGTTGTCGTAAGCCAGCTGATCTACAGCAAGAAATGGGAGACCAACGATCAGGGCATTACTTACTATCCGGTCGAAGGAATCGTCCTTCCATACGAAGAACTGCTCAATGTGACGTCCACCGGCTACAGTAACGTCTCGCTGGATTCGGACGGCATAGTACGAAGGATCATACCGTCGGAGACATACGACGGCGTTACGTATCAGACGTTTTCCAAGGTCATGTACGACAAGTACTGTGCGACTTTAGGTCTTACGCCCAATAAGGTTCCGACCGACATAACCGGACGTTCGATAATCAACTATTCCGGTAAGCCCGGAGACTATGAATACATCTCTCTTGCAGATGTATTGGACGGAAAAATGGATCCGAGGATCTTTTCTGACAGTGTTGTTTTCGTAGGCGCATATGCTCCGTCAATGCAGGACGACTTCGTAGTCCCTAACGGCGGAAGCAGCCAGATGTACGGAGTAGAGATCCACGCCAACATCTTCCAGTCCTATCTTCAGGGACGATTCGCGGTTAACGGTGATACTTATATACTAAGCCTTGTTACCGCGCTTCTGGCGATGGTCATCCACCTTTTGTTCCGAAAACTGAAGACGTGGCAGTCGGTCATCCTGCTCATTGCATCAGCCGGCATCGAGATCGCAGTCCTCGTGGCGATCAACAACAACGGTTATTCTTTCAGCGTCATATATTTCCCGCTCATGATCTTCCTGTCGTTCATCTATTCGCTCGGCATCAATTACCTGCTCGAGACCCGCAGAAAGAAGAAAGTGCTTAACGCCTTCCGAAAATATGTCGCTCCGCAGATCGTCGAGGAGATCGCGAAGAAGGGTGATTTCGAGATCAAGGTCGGCGGCGAGAACAGGGACATCGCAGTGCTCTTCGTCGATATCAGAGGCTTTACGACCATGTCGGAGGCCTTAGAGCCTGAGCAGGTCGTCGAGATCCTCAATGAGTATCTGACCCTCACCACGAAGTCTATCTTCGATAACAGCGGTACGCTCGATAAGTTCGTCGGTGACGCTACGATGGCGGTATTCAATTCACCGTTCGATCTTGAAGACTACGAGTATAAGGCCGTCTGCGCCGCAATGGATATCGTAAAGGGCGGCGAGGCGATCGAGGAGAAGTTCCAGAAGAGGTTCGGCAGGAGCGTCGGCTTCGGCGTAGGCGTTAACTGCGGTCCAGCGGTCGTCGGCAACGTCGGCTGCGAATTCCGAATGGACTTTACGGCGATCGGCGATACGGTAAACACCGCAGCAAGACTCGAGGCAAACGCCAAGAAGGGCCAGGTCCTCATAAGCGACGTCCTCTATGAAAGACTGAAGGACAGGCTCGAGGTCAGGGACGTCGGCGAGATCCCTCTTAAAGGTAAGACAAAGGGCGTCTTCGTTTATGAGGTCACGAAGATCATCGGAAGAGACTGACGGCCTTTATTTATGAATCTGATCGAGATAAAAGACATCAATGCTCCGGAGCTGGACCTGTTCGCGAGAGTCACCGAGCCGCAGCTGCGCGGCTGTTTTGATCCCGAGCCGGGCGTTTTTCTTGCTGAGACCGGGAGTGTTATTCTCCGTGCTCTAGAAGCAGGTTATGAACCCATGTCGATGCTTGTTGAAAGTGAGCGTTTGGAAGCTGAAGCGCGTCCTGTTTTTGAGGCGGTCGAAAAGATCTGCGGCGCTGATAAGCTTGATTCTATTCCCATCTATGTCGCGCCGCGCGAGGTCGTTACCAACCTTGTCGGTTACCATCTTGTGCGCGGTCTCTGGATGGCGCTTCGGAGAAAACCCGAAGTTTCCGTCGCTGATTTCTGCGTCGGCAAAAAGCGAATCGCAGTCTTATACGATGTTGTAAATCCCGCAAACGTCGGCGCGATAATAAGGTCTGCCGCGGCCCTCGGAATGGACGGCGTTCTTCTTACGCACCCTTCGGTTGATCCGCTCACGAGGCGCACCGCGAGGGTCAGCATGGGCACGGTCTTCCAGATTCCATGGGCAAGGGCTTCTTTGGAGGAATCAGAGGGCGTGACTTTGCTCGACATTCTCCGTTCTTTTGGTTTTAAGACTGTCGCTATGGCGCTGACTTCCGATTCGACAAACGTTGACAACGACGAGATCCGTTCCAACGAAAAGCTCGCCGTGATCCTCGGCACCGAAGGCACCGGCCTTCCCAAGGATGTCATCGCCGCGTGTGATTACCGCGTCATGATCCCCATGCACCACGGTGTCGATTCTCTCAACGTCGCCGCCGCCAGCGCCATCAGTTTCTGGGAGCTTATGAAATGAGCATCTGATATAATGCTCCCGGAGAAAACGCGCATGACTGAAAAAACCAAAAACCGTAAAGGACAAAAGCGAAACGGGGGAACAATACTGCTCTCCGTAATCCTTGCCTTTGTTATCTTTTCCGGTGTTTACATCTCGATCTACTATCACGCCGAAGATAAGGCACTTACCTATATGAATTCTGATGCGGTAGTCTCTGTGAGCGAGACCGGCTACGGCTGGTTTTTTGACGGCCCATCGGAGGATACCGCGCTGATATTCTATCCCGGGGCTAAAGTCGAAGAGTCCGCCTATGCGCCTCTTCTTCACACTCTTGCTGAACAGGGCATCGACGTATGCCTTGTAAAGATGCCCTTCAGACTGGCCTGCCTTTACGTCAACGCCGCCGAAAAAGTCCTTAAGGTTCACAGCTACTCGAATTGGTACATCGGCGGTCACTCTTTGGGCGGCCTGATGGCAGCAGAATACGCCACCGCCAACTCCGGCATCTTCTCAGGCGTGATCCTTCTCGGCGCCTACCCAATAAAGATGATCCCAGAGCCTCTCACCGAGATCCAGATCATTGGCACCGAAGACCGCGTCGTTAACCGCTCCCTTCTCGAAAAAGGACGCGCCTACGCGCCCTCCGCCTACGTCGAGCACACCATTCAAGGCGGTAACCACGCCCAGTTCGGCAGCTACGGCAAACAGCGCGGCGACGGAACTGCTTTGATCTCAGCAGACGAGCAGGTTCAGGAAACTGTCTCCGTGATCGTGAGCAGCATCTTCCCGCAGGAATGAACATAAGAGCAAAAACCCTTACAAAACCTGATTAGCACGTGCGGTCTTCGCAATCAAGGCACCGGCTCCGCCTTGCCTCCGGCAGCCTTGAAAATACATGTTTTGATCCCTTATATCTTGTCGGTTTCTTCGGGGATTCTGTTGGAGATTTCAGAGATTCTTTGTGGGTTTCTGTAATATTTTGTGTGCTTTCAGGGTTTTTGTCGGATTCCTTCAGTGATTTCTTGTGTGCTTTTATTTGACATTGTCGGTCCCTTTTTGGCCGGTGAACTGATAAGCTTTTTTTAGACACATGTTGTCTTTTTTTGTACATTGGCTCTATATAATTTAATCAAGGAACATCTTTCATCAGTCAGGAGATTTTCTATGAAATACAACAATGAACAACAATTG
>JAEEGJ010002107.1_pt1 | contig 143210 bp, 108 predicted proteins | sample 8958761 | NCBI WGS metagenome assembly JAEEGJ01 (sample SAMN16246546, study PRJNA631951) | gut metagenome | biome: gut microbiome; feature: rumen; material: RS-attached | host: Bos | place: Iran: Karaj | collected 2018-10
TCAGCGACGGCGGCCGCGTTACAGTTAAGGTAAACGGCGAGACGACTCCGACAGAAGTCGGCCAAATCGAGCTTTACCGCTTTCCAAACGAGGGCGGCCTTAAGGCTTTGGGCGACAGCTTGTACAAAGTCACAAACGCTTCGGGCGACCCGATCGCAAACCGCCCTGGTATTGACGGAATGGGAATCGTTAAGCACAAGTTTTTGGAAATGTCAAACGTCAGCGTCGTGAACGAAATGGTTCAGATGATTGTCGCCCAGCGCGCCTACGAGTTCAACTCAAAGGCCGTCCAGACAAGCGACAGCATGCTTAGCACAGCCGCTAACCTTAAGCGCTGACATAAGGGTGGGGAGGAATAAGAAATGACGGGAATAGACAAGATCGGAACGATGACTCAAAGCAACGCTGTGATTCAAAACGCGCTGCATAAAAACCAGTCAAACAAGTTTGCGAATCTGTTAAAGGCCGCGCAAGAAAAGCAGGCCGCGCCTTCTGGGCTTGCGAACAATCCCGACTATTCCCACATTTCCTCCGAGCAAGTGATTCCCGAAGGCCGCCTTAACGGCGACTTTAAGACAGGCTTTGACAAAACGTTCACCAGCGCCGCCGACAAAAACGCCGCTCCCCAAGGCGCGGCCGCCAACGGAAACGTTCGTCCCTCCGACAAAAAAATAGACAAAACCTCAAAGCTCTACGAAAAATCTATGGAGCTTGAATCCTTCTTTGTAAAGATGATGGTCGACTCAATGAGAAAGACCGTCCACTCAGCCACAAAAGATTCCTTCGCCAAGAGCATGTACCAAGACATGCTTTACGACGAGTACACGACAAGCCTTACAAAGCAGGCGGGCTTTGGCCTTGCCGACCAAATCTACTTGGAGCTTTCGCGCTAATTTTCTGGGGCTTCCTGAACTTCCTGAACTTCCTGAACCTTGGCGGCTTTAAGCTTTCTTTCTTTTCTTTGCTTTATTAGCGATGAGATAAAGTCAAAGTCGGGGGTGACTCTCGCTTCGATATGGAATTTCGCTATTTGATTTTTTTCTTCGTGGCTGTTCTTCATTAGAGGGAATGCCAATGAGGCTTTGACATTAACGTCTTTTGGAAGGTCAAACTTAAGGCCAAAGCCCAAGCTCATAAGAAAGTCATTCTTGTCGATGCCTTCCGCGCCCTTGCCCGTTCCCTTGTACGGAAAAATTCCCGCGTGGTCGGCGAACACAAAGCCTTTCGCATAGGTTCCCACAAAAGGATATTCCTTTGTCTTTTCTTTGTTTCTTATCGTTTTTGGCGCGATTGGAAAACTCAGTTCGGCGCTAAAAATATATCCGTTTTTCCCTAAAAGCAAGCCCTCCGAGTATCCTCTGACTGTCGCGATTCCGCCCGCGGTCATTTGGTCTATGGACGGAATGACGTTTTTGCCGGGAATTGCCTGGTAGCTGCCTTTAAAAGTTCCTATTAGGCTATGTCCAAAATCCTGAATTCTAAGAACGCTGCCGTCTAACTTAAAATAATTTGAGTCGCTGTCAAACGCTGGGAAGGAATAACCTACGTTTTGAGTAAAATACCAAATGCCTCTTTTTGTGTCCAATCTAAAGGACAGGCCTGTTTGCAGCGTTGTGACATTGTTTTTGAACAAATCCACTCCGTCAAAACTTGTTACAGACCTTTTGTAAGCGATGGACGACGAGCCTGTCAATTCCATCCATGTCTTGCGTAAAAACGGACGCGTGTAATACAAGGAATAGTTTTGCGAGCGGCTTTTGATGTTGAAAATCTTGTAATCTCCATGGCCTATTTTTGTGTTGCTGGACGAAAAGCTAAATCCAATTCTGTCATCCATTTTTGTTATGGGAATGTTGTAGTCAGCAAAGGGAGTTATCAAGCATGAGTTAAAATACGCTCCAATGGTAAGCTTGTCTCTCATTCCAAACAAACTGTCGTCTTGAAACGTCAAGCCAAAACGGTTTTTTCCTATCGTGGATCTTCCCGCGTTGTCGTATAAAAGCGAGACATGGAAGGGCAGCTTTTCACTGACTTTAACGTCAACGTCTGTCGTTCCCATTTGGCTTTTGCCTGGAGCCAAAACGCTGTTAAGCGAAACGCCTTCGTTGTAGCGGTTGAACAGCGTCATGTTTTGTTCAAGTTGCCGAAGGTTAAAAACGCTGCCTTTCTTAATGTTCAACCTGTCTTCGATGTATTTTTTTCGAGTCCATTTGTTTCCTTCATAGCTTGTGTCGCCGATTTTTCCTTCGAGCAATTCGATTCTTAAGGTTTCGTCTTCTATAGTTTGCTCAGGCAAATACGCCCTTGCGGTTACAAAGCCTTTCTCAAGGTAAAGCTTGTTTATCTTGTCAAGGAGCTCTTGCAATTCCTCAAATGTTAAATTTGTTTGGTTGTACGGCTCTACAATCGCGTTTATTTCTTTTTCCGTTAAAATCGCCGACGGAGAGACCAAAATCTTTTCTATGTATACTCCGGCCGTGTCAAATTCTTCCAATCTTGCCTTTTCGCTTTCATCCATTATTTTTTTTTCAGTGTCAGGCGTTGTTTCTTCTTCTTTTTCCTCTTTCTGCTTTTCGTAATTTTGAAAGTCTTCCTGCACTTGTTTTTCGAGTTGCTGTTGTTTTAGGATTTCCAAGTCGTGATTGTTGATTTCGCCTGCCTGAGGAATGCCGCTTGGCAATTCGGCCGGCTCTGAGAACAAAGGTGTCAGCATAATAATGCTGCAGGCAAAAATTGCAATGGATATCTTTGTCATTCGCTCTCCAAAATTGAGTTGACTATTGGGTTGACTTATATAATATTGTGTTATATACTATATGTCAATATGATTAGAGAGTCTATTAATAAATTTACCGCCTCATTGTTGTGCGTGTGCATGTTTGCCATGAACGCGCCTGTCGCCCTTTTTGCAGACGAGTTTATTACAGGCGTTGACCCTTCAGGAAACACTTACAATATTGAAGCCGAAAAAATTTCAGGCGACACCGGCTTCAGGCATTATGACAACTTTTACCTGCAAAATGACTATGTCGCAAACCTCATTTATAAGGACAGTTACTCAAAATTTGTAAACTTGGTTGACAGCCAAATTACTATTGATGGCATAGTCAACACTATGAAGGGCGGCAATTTTTACAACGGACACGCCATCTTTGTTTCGCCAAACGGCATGGTGGTCGGCTCGTCAGGCTTTTTAAATGTCGGCTCATTGTCAGTTCTCACTCCCTCTCAAGACAAATTCAACGATTTTAAGTCCGAGTACTTTAAGTCCGCGTACAATTTATCTTCTTATGTTGTCGGCGGCAGCGGTTACAATGGATTGATAACTGATTCCCACGGAAACATTGTCATCAACGGAAAGATTCTGTCCCGCGGCGATGTCAATCTGTTTGGCGACACAATCGCGATACAGGGCTTGGATGGCAACAAGGCGGGAATCGTCGCCGGTTGGCAAGACTCAAATACAAGCTTTTCCGATTTGCAAAGCGCCAAGAACACATTCAACAGCCTTGTCTCAAACAATATAACTGACGCCACAAATTTCGCGCTAAAAGACGGCAAGATAAAGATTGTCGCGGGCTATAAAGAATTGGATGAAAACAACAAGCCTGACGGCATAGCGAAAAAGGCTGAGGTGACAATAGAGAACGCCCAGATTGGCGCAAGCGAAGTTGAAGTCAAGGCAAACTCAACGCGAGAGTTCACGACGTTTGACATTTCTGACTCGAACAATGACGGCTCCGTTTATGACACTGCCAACGCTAGCGACGCGATATCCTCTAAAATCACAATTAAGGATTCCAGCGTCGCGGGCGAAAGCGTCGACATTGCGGCTACATCGCAGGCAGCCTTGAGCAGGGACATTAATGTGTCCATTCCTACAGTTTTTTTGTGGCTTTATGACGACGTCGACGACGCTAAAATCGCCGATTTTTTTGACGGCGGAATATATGACGGCTTTGAGGGGGCCAGGACAAGCGCCGTTATAGACATTGTTGATTCCGCGATTCAGGCAACCAAGAATGATTTGTCAATCACAAGCTCGGCAATATCAAATACAAGCATATCTTCAATGGTAGGCGAAGTCATTCCTCACATATTTTATGGTTACGGCACTAAAACTGAATCTAAAATCAACATTAAAAATTCTTCATTAAAGGCGAAAAATGACGTCGTGTTAAACGCGCTCTCGCAAAACGTAATGCAAGCCGCTATCGCAAACAACGGCGCTGTTTCAATCCAGGCACAAAATGCGTATGACTTTGCTTTTGCAAGAAACTCTACATCCGCCGACACAAAAATTACGATAGACCACTCGACTGTGGAAGGACATGACGTGTCTGCTTTGGCATTAGCGTATAATAAATTAAAAAACAAGGTTGACCTAAGAGCGCTTATAGGCGCGAACGATTTTGCAAATTATGGCCAAAATGGCCAGGAAGGACAAGGCGGCTCCGGCGCTGTTGCTGACGTGTTGATGAATGACACTGACATTCAATCCGCAGTGGAGGTGTTGAATGGCAGCTCCGTAACAGCGTCTAATGATGTTACGTTAAATGCGTATAATATTAACGAAGTGAATAACAATGTCACATCAAAAACTCTGGATCCAACTGGCTATCAAAAACAGTATGAGAACCCAGACGGATGGTGGCATAAATTTTTGAACAAGACTCGCGTTCTTGGCGGAGAAATTAAACAATGGACAAACTTTTCTTTTGGCGAAATTAGGAACCTGTTTAGCAATAAGATTAACAACACTAAAAATATCTGGAACCACAGCATTGATGATGGCCTGGACAAAAAGGCTTCGTTCCAAGTTGGAGCGGGCGCGCTTTTTAACAATTCAAAAACGACAAATAATGTAATTATCAATAATTCGACAATTAACGCAGGCAAAGACATCAACATAAAAGCCCACACAGTTGACCTTACCGCAAATGTGGCGGCGGCTCTTGCCAAGCAAGCGGATGCCGCGAAAGTTGGCGGAGCCTTTTCTTTCTCATTAAATGACCAGCAGAATGACAATAAGGTTGACATTATTGATTCCATTGTAAAAACTTCAGGCTCCGGATCAACAATAAATGTGGATTCAATTGTTGAGCTTCCCTCCCAGCAAGGCACGCTTGGTGTTTCAATGAAATTTCCGGAAGCTGTTGCAAAAATCATAAATAAAGCCGGTTATGGAATTGGCAAGTCCATTGGCGTTAATACTTACGATGATGAGAATTGGAAGGGTGATTTAACGCTTGGCATGGACTTTAATTTTGGAGCGCAAGACAATTTGAAATTTGGCTTTCATTCGCCTGGTCAAGACGCTCCGTCTTCTGGCGTTATTCCAGACATTGGCATATTTGGCTTTTTCAACAACTTTGCCATCGCGTCTGCGGCTGGTGAAAAGGTCGGCCTGTCAGGCGCTGTGGCTATAAATAATATTGACAATAATTCGGATATAAATGTTACGAACTCAACTATAGAGAAGGTAGACGCTTTCACCAAGAACGGCGGCATTTATATGAATTCTGTCGTCTCCGCATCTGTGCATGACGCGATAGATTTTATTGGTTCAGTTTCCATTTTGCTTGTTTCCAGCCTTAAAGATTGGCAAAATGCAAGCGGAGCTACGGCAATTGGCGGCTCTGTCCTTGTTCAAAATTTTAATAACAATGCAAGAACAACGGTAGACAACTCCGCGATAGACGCAAAAGGCGGCAATTTGGAATTAAATTCCGCGGCAGAGCAAGCTTATTTGAATTTGCTTACGCCGGGCGGCAAAGCCAATACCGTTGGTGTCGTTGGAGCGATTAGCGTTCAGAGCATAAAAGGAACGACAAGTTCAACTGTAAAAGGCAACTCAACCTTAAATGCCGGCAATATAAGCGTCAGCTCCGGCAAAGCCAAAGCCGCCCTTTCCAAAAAGAACACTGACATTGCGGAAGACAGCATACATTTATTGGACGACGAGGGCAAATTTAGTTTGGGAGAAGCAAGAGAGGTCAAAGACCATGTAACGACAGCTGCGTTTGACGGCTCTCTTGTAACGCAGTCGCAGTCAGGCCAGGACCCGTCTTCTTTTGGCGTTGCCGTTGGCGCCAGCGTTATTGTAAAAACCATAGACAGAACTGTAAAGACTTCGATTGTCGATTCCGTTTTGACTGCTAATAAAAAAATAGATGTTGCCTCTACTTCTTACAATAAAGACTTTATAGTAACAGTTGCGGCGGCCCATGTCGGCGGCGTTTCAACGGACAGGGCAAGACAGGAGCAGGCAAATCAAAACGCCAATAACGGCAATCAAAACCCGCAGGCAGAAGACCAGCCGCAGGAAATGCAAGATGTCGGCAACTGGATGAACATAATGGACAACGCCGGTCCAGACGCCGAAGACGTTATGAACTTGAACAATTTGTTCAACGAAAACAACCCCAACCAGCAAGGCGCCGCAAACGCGCAGGGGCAAGCCGGCGGCAACCAGCAGATGGCCCAAGGCGTCGCCAACCCTCAAAACGCAACCAATAATTTTTCACTGGCGTTGGCGGGCGCTGTCAGCGTTCTAAATGACGAGTCTGTGGTTCAAACCGAAATTAAAAATTCAACTTTAAGAACCGGCGACGAATTGAATGTGTCTTCCTCAAGGGATAATTTTCTCTTAAATCTCACCGGAGGCGGGGCCAGGGCCGGCAATTTCGGCGGCGGCGCCGCTGTCAATGTATATGCGGATAAAGGCGCGGCCAAATCAATAATCGAAGGGTCAATCATCGAGTTTTGGTCTGATGCTGGCTCTAACGAAAAGAAAATTAATGTTTCGGCAACAAGCGAACACAGGATTATTGAAGCCGCGGTGGGTGTTGGCGTTGCGAAGAATGATCAAAACGGCGTAAAGGCCGCTGTCGGCGGTTCGTTCAACGCGAATACTCTTAAAGATACTACGGAAGCGAAAGTTGTCTCAACGACAATTCCCAAGAAGGATGAATCGGCAAAAGACATTGACGTTAATGTAAAGGCCGACGCTAAAACGACCATTTGGAGCGCTGGCGGCGACGCAGCCTATGCCGGCGGCAACAACAGCAGCTTCGCAGTCGGCGCAGGCGTTGCCGGCAATATGGAGCTTATAAAGCAAACTGTAAATTCAGAGATTATAAATTCGACTTTGAGCGGCGTTAAAGATGTCGTTAATTCCGCTGAGGCTGTCTATGACATTAATTCCATAGGCGTTGCGGCAGCCGTAGTGACAGGGGCGCAAAGCTCCTTTACAATTGACGGCGTTTTGGGGCTTGATTTTATTCAAAACAATATTTCCGCAAAGATAAAAAATTCAACGATATCTTCTTCTGGCGATGTCAAGAATAAGGCCCAGTCAACAATAAAAGGACGGACATTGACTGGCGGCGTTGATATTTCGACTGTAGACAGCAGCGCTGGCGTTGGCATTGGCGCCGTTATTGAAATTGACAACAGTAAAGTAATTGCGGAACTTTCAGATTCAAAAATACTAAAATCCAAGTCTGTTGAAGTTAGCGCGGATTCTTCTGACAAAAGGCAATTCTTGGCCGCAAACTTGGGCGTTCAAACTGGAAGCTCTAGCGTCGCAATTAACGCAAACGGAATCGTTGGAGTTATAAAAACAACCGTTAACGCCCTTGTTTCCGGCGCGAGCGAAATAAGCTCGGATGGAGACGTTAAAATTTCTTCCGTCTATGATAACACAAACGAGGGAATAACAGCTGTCGCCAATAAAGCCGGAAAGCTTGCGCTTGGCGCGAACATCATTGCAAATTACTATGAAAACGACACAAAGTCAGAAATTTCATCTTCTTCAAAAATAAAAAAAGCGAAAAATATTGAAGTTTCCGCAAAAACAAGGGAAAAAATCGATTTAATACCTGTCGCTGCTTCAATTGCTTCCGGCGGCGCTGTTGCGGTGGCGGCGGATGTTGTGGTTAATATCATTAAAGATAAAACTGAGGCAAAAGCCGTCGGCGATTTAACCGCTACACAAAATTTGAAAGTCGCCGCTGACGGCGAAACTACAATCAATAACAGGGGCGGAACATTGGCGCTTGACACCGGCATGAACGGCGGCGCTGTGATTGGCGGCGCCATTAATGTCGATTATATCGCAAAGATTGTTAACGCTCAGATAGGCGATAAAGATTTTAGAAGCGCCGTTAACGCGGGCGGCGTTGTATCCGCAACCGCGCTTTCTACAAATTCATTTGGCGGAACCCCTGTGAAAAAGGGCGGCGATGGTGAATACGAGCGGAAAGACATAACTTCTGACTCATATCAAGACAGCCTTGTCGGTAAAGATGGTGATGGCAAGTATAAGTTGAAGTATGACAGCGATTTTGAAAACTGGAATATGTTCTACAACCTTTCCGCTGGCGGAAGCGCCGCCGTGGCAGGAACTGTTATAGTAAAAACTATAGACAATGCCGTTAATTCCGAGATTTTAAATGCGGATGTCAACAACCCTAAGACTGTAAGGGTTATTGCAAGCGATTATTCCATTAAAAATATTATTGCCGGCGAGATAACCGCCTCCAAAAAAGGCGCTATAGGAGTTCAGACTGTCATAACGAATGACAAAAGCAAAACGACAGCCCTTGTTACAAATTCCAACATAAAAGCAAAATCTAAAGTTGAGGAATCTAAAGTTGAGGAATCTAAAGTTGAGGTTTTGGCAAAAAACCAAAAAGACAACAATCAGATAGTTGCTGCGGGCAGTTTTTCTCAAAACCTTTCGGTTGGCGCCAATGTTTTGGTTAACACCATAAACGATTTGGTAATGGCAAAAATTGATTCCTCTGAGGTAACTTCCGACGCTTTGAATGTCAATGCGGAAGAAGACATTAGCGCCACAAGAATTGTTGTTGCCGCCTCTGCAGTGGCTCAGGGCGTCGCGATAAATGTAAGCCCGCTGGTAAACTACTATGGCGATTCCAGCTCAAAAAATGACGGCGAATCAGACGAGGCTTATGAGCAAAGAAGAAAAGGCAAGACTATCGCGCAAATTTCCAATTCAACCATAAAAGACGCCAAGATTGACATTCTGGCTGACACAAATATCAAGACTTGGGATTTGGCGGTAGGCGTGGCCGGCGCGGGGGAGGGGTTTGCCGCGTCTGGCCTTGCCATTAAAAATACCTATGATACAAAAACAAAAGCGTTAATTGACAAATCCTCGACAATTAATACAGAAAAAGACATTGCTCTCAATGCCAATTCTGTCGCCAATTCGCATAATATGATTATCGGCGCTTCTGGCATAGGAATTGGGGCCGACGCGATTGTAAATGTAATAATCAATAATATGGTCTCTGAAGTCACGGCAAAAATCGACGGTTCAGAAATTGTAAAAGCGGGAAATATTTCGCTTAATGCAAATAAAGGCAAAGAAGACATATTGAAAAATTACGCTTTCTCCGCAAGCGGAACGGGAGAGGGCGCCGCTGTCGTAGCCAATGTCATGTATAACATCTATGACAACAAAGCTGCTTCGGAAATTGCAAATTCTTCCATTGTGGATTCGTATTCAATAAATGTCAACGCATTTTCGGACAGGGACTTGTATAATTACAATATTGGCGTTGCGGGAGCTGGATTAGGCGCCGCCCTTGTTGCCAACGCCATTGTAAACAATGTCAGAACTCAAACATTGGCGACGCTAGACTCTAAAGACAAGGATGTGAAAACAAGCGGCGCGTTGTCTGTCATTGCGAACGACAACACTAAAGCGGACAACACGATTGGATTTGGCGCTGGCGGAGCGGGCGCTGCCGGCGCAAACATCAACCTTTTCTATTCAGACAACCTTGCAAAGGCGGAAGTCGCTTCTACTACTGGGCAAATCCAAGCGGGCAGCGCGCAAATAAAATCAACGACGACAAACGCCATGCAAGGCGAGACAGTCGGCGTTGTCGCAGGCCTCGCGGGAATCGCAGGCGATGTTGAAGTTATTAGACTTGGAAAGGCGGCTAATTATACAGACTCAGATACCGCCAGCGGCATTGATAAAGCCAATCAAAACACAAAGACCGCCTATGACAAGGCAATGGGAAGCGACGCAAAATATTACGACCCCGCAGACTCGTCAAAGGTTGAGACTGGTTCTGTTGCAAGAGTGAGCGGAAAGTTAAAAAGCCAAAACGATGTTACCGTAAAAGCGGAAAGCAAAGTAAAAGGCTTTGGAAAGGATGAAATTCTAAAATTGGACAATGTCGATGCTTCCGTGGGAATCGCCAACGTGAATGTTGGAGTCAAAAAAGTGAAGGTTGCGAACAATACAATCGCGGAGATTATTGGCGGAACTGTTGAAAGCCAAGCCGGCAAGGTTACTGTCGACGCAAAAAGCGCCGCAAAGGTTCAAATAGATTCTACTGATGTCAAAATCTCAGGCGTTGAGGTTTCTGGCGGAAGCGAAGTGTATGACAATTCTTCAAACACTGTCGCCCAAATCGTGGATTCAACTGTAACAGGCGATGGGGTTGACGTTCTTTCAAAATCGACAAGCCATGGAAAAATCAACGCTGTTCATAGAGTTGGCGCGGTAGGCAATGTTGTGGGCGTTGATTTGTCTGAAGCGACTGACAAAAACAACACAAGCGCCTTGATTTCTGGAGCCGCAAACATTGACGCCAAGACTGGCAAGCTGTCTGTCCACGCAACAGCGGACACAGATTTAGAGTCAAAGAAAGACACTGTTAAGGTTGAAGTAGTGTCGCTGGTCAATGTCGCTAAGAATATAGTCAATGCAAGCTCTGTTACACAAGCGCTTATAAAAAATGTTACGGGTGAAATTAACGCGAAGGGAATCGACATAGTCTCTGATTATAATAAAATGTCCGCTTACGCTAGTTCAAATATAACTTCTGTTTCCGCGGCGGACGTTGCCAACTGGACAAAAGGCGGAGCTGTCATGAACGCTACATTTAACTCTGGCATTGACAGTCCTGCCGGCCTAGAAATAGTAAATGACGGCCAAACTTTAATAGAAACTGCAAAAAGTCTTGGCTCTGAAAAAATAAGCGCAAAAGGTGTCATCAACAAGACTTCTGTCGAATTGGTCAACTTTTACGCAGGAACCTTTGCCGAAGCAGAAAATACAGCCAAGTCAAACACATTCTTAAAAGCAAAAGACCATAGAGCCAAGTCCCTTTTAATTGACGCCATGCTTGATTCTGTGTCGGACGCTTATCTTGATGACGAGATGTATTCATTATTGGATGTTAACTGCCTCGGAACGGACGCTAAAAATACAAGCAAGTTGAATCTTGAAGTCGCCGGAAAAAATTCAATAGAGAATACTGCTGTAATAAACGCAATAAATAAGGCAGATGCAAAATCTAATTTGGCGGCAATAGGCGTCGGCGTTGCGGTTAGCGGCTTAAGGGTGCGAGTAAACTCTGAGGTGTCGGCGGATACTTTGGCCGATATAGGCGGCGACTTTAGCTTTGACAGCGCTGACATCTCTGTCAATACAAAAAGAAATTCCGTTATGAGCAAGGGAGCCAAATCGGGCGGCTTTATAAGTGTTGCTGATGCAGAGGCGGCAAACATTCTTAAGGGAAAATCGGAATTAAATATTAAAGGCTTTGATAATGACCTGTCAAAAAATAATAAATTATCTATAACAAATGAGGCAAACAATACATTTGAAATTACTTCATCTGGCAGTACTGGCGGATTTATTGATATTAGTGATGGAGACAAAGTAACCTCCACTTTGAATTCTAGCGTTGTAACAAATGTTATCGACTCAGAAATCAATTCCAATAAAAAGGTGTCTATAGAGACTAAAAATAATACGGTTGTAAAGGACAGCGCCACATCAGGCGGTGGCGGTTTTATTTCTGTTGCAGGAGCCGTTTCTACTAAGGAATATACTGCCAGCGCGAAAATGTCTTTAAATAACTCAACTATAAATGCTTGTGACATTAGCGCAAATGTATTGTCTGACATAAGCTCTGCAAAAAACGATTATACCAAATATAAAGTGGCAAACGGCGGCTTTGTCGCAACCGATACGCTTAAAATTACAAACACCCTTAATCAGACTGCTGAACTTGAGTTAAAAAATTCAAAACTGCTCGCTTCTAATGATGCTGAACTAAATGCTCAAACAAGCTCGTTATATAAGCAACACCTAGAAGCCAGCGCAAGCGGTTTTGTGTCAGTTCCAAAGGCTAAATCATATCTTACTGCAAATAATACTCAAAAGATTTCTCTTGATTCAAGCTCTATGGTTCTTGCAAAGGATGAAGCAAAGTTCAACCTTGATTCCTCAAACACTTTGGTTGGCCATGTGGAATCCATAGCAAAAAACTTTGCAGGTACTCCTACAGGCGAGTCTTATGTCACGGCTGCCATCAACAACACCCTTGACAACAGCGGAACGATTAAGGCGGGAAACCTTGTTGACATTAACTTTATGGAAAAATCCAATAGCGATCTTAGGGTTGAAGTCACTGTCAAAAACAGCGCCGCGGTTGCGTCAACTTCAAAAGATGGAATGCTTACGCGAACCATAAACAACACTTTGAATGTCAACGACAGTGCCCAAATTGTCTCGGACAAAAATATTGGAATTCATTATTCGGATGGTTTTGGCAGCTTGGAGTCGGTGCTCTATTCAAAATCAACGTCATATGTACTTTTTGGCATACCTATAGTTAAGACAGACACAAAGAATCCGATTACAAAGAATAGACAAGACGTGTTTAACCTGAACGGCAAAGTGATTGCCGGAAACAACAGTGAAAAGTACATAAAAATAAATAATGACGGTTCGGTTGACCTTTACGCCACCACAGGCTTTGCCCAGGATGATTACAGGCTTATTCTATATGACGACAACTGGGAAAAAATGAAGGTTGCAAAGAAAGAGTCGATAAACGACAAGCTGGCCAAGATAAACGAAGACATTAGCTCATATGAGGGCATGCAAAGCTCATTGAACGCCTCAATGGCTGACTGCGACTCTCAGGCAACTGAACTGAACGCGACGATTGATGAGATTAACGCGTTTATAAACAACCAAGACGGCAGTCATATAATCCTTAACAGCGAAGCGGACGAAAACGGCGCAATTGAATTTCACAACGCGATTTTCGCCGACTTTAAGCAAAACGTTTGCGACAATTCCGAAAATCCCGAAGAAGGCAAGATATCTGAGGCCTCTTACGACGCGATGATGGCAGGCTACAATGAATATTTAAAGAATCTTTCCAGCGAGGATGGAAGCCTTGCCGTTTCTTTAAGCGCTTATCTTAAAACTTACACTCCAACTGATGAAGCCAACGTACTAACGGACGCTCAAAAAACGACGCTTCTTAATGTGGCTTCTCAAATTGGAAGTAATTTAAAAGAAAACAAGGGTGACGTCTTTACTTACCAAAAAATCAATTCCAACGTCACATATATCGGCTTAAAGGATTTGGTAAAGGACGGCCAAACCGGAAAGGTTACTGGCTGCGGTGATTTGACAGTTTTGGCCAATAGCATAAATGAGTTGACGGAAAAGAAACTTGGCCTAAGCCAGCAATGCGAAGACCTTGATTCAAAAATCGCGAATTTGACAAGTCAGATTCAGCCCCTTAATAAAGAGTTGCAAAACGTGGACAAGCTTCCTGACCCAAACGCTAATGGCGGCATATATTCCGTTGAGTTTAGCGACACCAAGTACCCAGAAAGCAAAATTGACATCACTGGCATTAAAAACACAGACATCAAAGGCAACGGCACGTTTGAAACCGGCAAAGTTTTATTCAAGGTTGACAACTATTCAACCCGCTCGTTGATATTCAACAATATCGACACCACCGACATTCCTGACCTTGGCCTTTACATTAACAATGAAAGTTATGCAAGCTATGCCGATAGCCAGTTGGCTGTAAACAGCGCGACAAACGGCACGGAAGGCGTTCACTTTGTGACGCATTCTTCAAGCGGAGAAAGCGGAATTATTGTCAACAACTACTATGACAATACAAATCCTTATACAGACATTGAATCTCCATATAAGGATCTTTTAGACGTTCCTAATGAAAAGTCTGCCTCCGACATTTTGTTTAAGGGCGCGGTAGAGGCGGCGTCTGGCTTAAAGGTCTTTAATGACTCTGGTTCAATCTATTTTGAAAAGCTTGACACCGGGCTAATAGGAAGCGCCATTGACTTGGTCGCGACAAAAGGCGATGTTCAGATACAAGCCGCCGACAACACAAAACTTGTTTTGACCTCTGACGCCAACATCTTTGCCGGAAACAGCGTGAGCATTGCCGCCGCCGACTACGACATAGACGCCAAAATAACCGCCGGATACAGCAATGACTTGAACCTAACGATTACAGACGAAATGCTTAACAACCTTTCGTTTGACCCGACGACGGGCCACGACGGCCTCTTGATCAACCTTGGACCGACTCCTTGGCTGAATGAAAAAAACAATATCAAGGCGCTTTATGATTCCGAATACGGAAGGATAATGCTTTTTGATGTAAATGAACCCTTTAGGCCAAATGTTGATGTTTCGCAAAGAGGAAAGATAAACATTTCACCTGGCTCAAGCGCTTCCACAATAAATATGGATAAGGTCAAAGGCTACGAGGGAACGCAGACAGTTACAATAAAGAATGAAACTGACAAGGATTTGAGTGTGTATAATGTATGCGCTACAGGCGACATAGATATAGAAAGCAAGGGCGATATTCTCCAATGGAGGGCGGTTTTGTCTTATGAAGGAAACACTTCGATTACGTCTAAAGGAAACTTTGAATCAATGGCTCCTGTCGGTTCTGCCGGCGACATTCTCATTGAGAATACCGGTAATGCCGCTGGAACTATCCTTGAAAGCATTCTTTTAACCACGAAAGGAAATATATATATAAAGAATTCAATGGGAGGCATCGTTATGTATGATGGCGCGAGCCTGTTGAATTATAGTTCTCCTAATGGAAGCGAAAAATACGGCATATTCATAGAAAATTCCAACGAAAATTCGGCAATCTATTTATTCGGTGGAACGATATATAATGAAGGCGGCGGCGACATTGTCATTACAAATAAAGGCGACGGTGGGGGGCAAGACATAGGACTGTTTCTTTCCACCGAAATAGAAAACACAAAAGGAGACATTATAATTAATAACGCCAATTCAAATATAGCGCTTGGCAATTATAGTCATGAGGACACTCCGATTCTTAAAACAGACGAAGGAAATATTGTCATCAATCAAGTTGGCGGAAATATTGGAAATATGTACTCTATATATACGCCAGTGATTGAGTCAGGCGGAAATTTGACTATAAATGTTACGGACGGCAACATCGGCGTTGTTGAAGACGAGATTAGAAGCGCGATTAATATAAAGGTTCTTGGCTCTGTAGAAAGCATAAGCGCGAATGATATATATGCCGATATGAATGTCCTTGGCTCTGTTAAAAAGTTGACCGCAAATTATGCAGACGTCAATTTGTCCGGCCTTGGAGTCATTGACGTATTGCGCGCGAATAACGCCAACATAAATTGTTCTGAAATTCGCTTTGCGCTAAATGACGGCATAATTAACAATTATGCGGAATTTAGAAACAAAAGCAAGACGGCGGTTGTCAGCAACAACGATTTAAGCCGTGTTGATTACGCGGACATTCAGCTTTATACAGCCAAGACCGGCTCATTCTCGCTTCTTCTTGACGACACAATCAACATGAGGACAAACGCTCCTGTTGTCTACAACAACCCTGACATGCTTGCGAATGGTTATAGCAGCGAGGGAAATTTTGTAACCAAGGGCCAAAAGGAAACCAAAGTCTTGTATGAAAGCGTAAAATCGCTTGAGGCCCATGACAATGCGAACGCTGGCGGCAAAACTAAAAAGCCTGGCGCCATCCGGCTTGACGCGTCTAAGAACAAAGCCTTGACCGCCGATTTTACAGTCTATGAGCTTTCGACAGACGGAGCCGTTGTTATGAACGACAAAAACTTAGAGAAGGGCGACATAACGGCAATTACGTTTGACCTCTCGGACGTTACAGTAAACGCGAGGGTCATTGATGTTGCGGATGGCAAGGCAAGCCTTGAGTTTATCGACATGACAAAGGAAGACGAGGATAAATTCTATGACATGTTCAACTCTCTTGTTCAATAGGGTTGAGTCTCATAAATAAAAAAATTAGCTTAAGGAGAAACGAAAAATGAAAAACGGATTTTTATTGGTGTTGGCTGGCTTGCTTTTGAGCGTGGGCTTGTGCGCATGCTCTAAGGCGCAAAAGATCGCCATAGTGGATGTTCAGGCTGTTGTGAACAAGTCTGAGCAAGTCCAAGCGTTAAAGAAAGAGCAGGAAGAAAAGTTGCAAGCCTTGGAGCAGTGGATTAAGACCGCTCAGGCTGACGTCGAAAATCAAGAGTTAAAGGCAAATAAGGATGAACTCTTAAAGAAATACAATGACGAACTTGCCAAAAAAAGAGAGGCAATTACAAGAGAGTATCAGGAAAAGTTGCAGGAAATTGACAGAAGCATAACAGACACTATTAAAAAAGCAGCGAAAGACAAAGGTTATGGCATGGTAATATCCAAGTCTATAGTCATAATGGGCGGCGACGATATTACAGCTGATGTTCAAGAATCAGTTAAATAAATGAAAAAATCAAGAATTGTCGTCGCTGTCGTTCTGGCGCTTTTAATCATTTTCTTGCTCTGTTTTCTGCTTCCTCGCTTTGGCAAAAATATGCCAAGCGACAACGGCGGCTTTTCTGAAAATCCTGAATTAGAACTGGAGCAGGAGTTAAAGACGGAACCGAAGCCAAAGCCTGAGCCTGGAAAAACGCTTGCCGGAATTGAAGTCTCAGGCGCTCCTTCAAAAACGCTCTACTATGTCGGGGAAAATTTTGACCGCGCGGGTCTTACGGTAACCGCTTCCTATGGCGATGGGAGCTCAAAGGTTGTTAAAGGCTGGACCGCAAGCGGTTTTTCTTCAGACAAAATAGGGCTTGGCGACGAGCAAGTTCTGACCATTAGCTATACGGAAGGCAGCGTGACAAAGACGGCTCAAACAAGCGGTTTTTTTTATGTCGCGGCAAGCGGCGCAAGGCCCACAAGCAAGCCGACGGCGCTTGCAGGCGGACTTTACTACAAGTTTGGCGACTTTCCGCAGGCAATTTCCGCTCTTCCGGGCACTGACTCTTATTCAAAAAAAACTGTTTACAACGGTTACTATCTTGGAAGCGACGGCTATTTTTACGAAAAATGCGCGGAAAGCGCCTATGAAAACGGCTACACATACAGTGACGGCTCGCTAGTGGCCAGGGCGTCCAGCAAGCGGGAAAGATACTTTAAGGTAGAGCCGATTAAATGGCGCGTTTTGAATCCTTCCGAAGGCAAAAGAAAAATCTTTTTGGCGGAAAGCATGCTTATGGCAGGCGTGTCTTTTTACGACTACTACAATGTAAGCCGCAAGATAGACGGTAAAACTATATATCCCAACAACTACAAGCATTCAAAAATCCGCGCCTACCTTAACGGCTTGAGTTATGTCGTAAGAGAAAAAGAAGGCGCTGAACAGACTGTCAATAAGAGTTGCTTTAACAAAGGCTTTTTGCAAAAGGCTTTTACGGCGAGCGCGCAAAAATTAATTTTAGTAACTGAAATAGACAATTCCGCCGCAAGCGCAAACCCTTTCTCAAACGCAAGCTTGTGGGACGGCGGCAAGAACATTTTTGCCTGCGAGAACACAAAAGACAAAATCTTTTTGTTAAGCGAAAAAGAGGCCACGGCAAGCGCTTTTGGCTTTACCGAATATGACGACTATGGCCGCGGCAACAGCAGAATAAGAAAAGCTACTGATTACGCAAAGGCAAATTTTGCCTATCAAGGTCCCGGCTCGGCCTTTGGCGGTTGGTGGTGGCTTAGATCGCCGTACTATTACAGAACCGACTTTGCGCTCGATTGTGATTACGCCGGCAGTGCTTACGACTTTGGCATGGTTTCCACAAGGCGCGGCGGAATAGTTCCTGCCTTGTCAATCTCCGTGGAAAACTGACGCCGTCGTTGGCAAAAGCGCGTTCCGCTTGCAAAGTTGCCCTGTAAGTGATATTATGAGCTTATGGGGAAAATTTCACTTCCAGAAGACTTTCATAACTATCGCGTTCATTTTGTTGGAATAAAGGGCACCGGAATGGCGGCCCTTGTCGAGATTTTTTTTAGCGCCGGAGCCGTGATTACAGGAAGCGACGTGGCCGAGCGCTTTTACACTGATGACATTCTTGAATCTCTTAAAATCAAGGCTCTTCCTTTTTCTGAATCCAACGTCACCAAAGACATAGACCTGGTCGTCTATTCAAGCGCCTACAAGTTGGACCAAAATCCTGATCTTGTGGCCGCGCAAAAACTTGGCGTTCCTTGCGCCTTGTACACCGAAGCCTTGGGCGCTTATTCCGAGCGGGCCTTTAGCGCGGGCGTTTGCGGCGTTCACGGAAAGACCAGCACTACAGGGCTAGCCGGAACGATTTTGAGCCAACTTGACCTTAACGCGCAAGTCTTGGCCGGAAGCGTAATCAATTCCTTTGGCAAAAAGTGCGTCTACACGTCGCCCGCAAATGCTAAGCAAGACCAGAAATTCTTTGTCGCCGAGACTTGCGAATACCAGCGGCACTTCATGGCCTTTTGCCCGCGCGTCATTTTGCTGACTAGCGTCGAAAGCGACCACCAAGACTATTATCCGACATTCGCCGACATACAGGCCGCCTTTGTCGATTACATTTGCAAGCTGCCCCAAGGCGGAACGTTGGTCTACTGCGCCGACGACGCTGGCGCTGTGGAGACCGTTCAAATCGCGACAAAAAAGCGGGCGGACATAATTCTCGTTCCCTATGGAACAAAGGCGCAAGGCCCTTGGCGCTTGGAATACCGTTCCGTCAAAGAGCAAAAGAACAATTTTTGGACGGAACTTTTGGGCGAGGCCTTTTTGCGCGTTCCCGGAAAGCACGAAGTTTTGGACGCATGCGGAGCGGCGGCCTTGTGCGCCTGCTTGTTAAAGGAAGCGGGAAAGGACCCAAGCGACTATATAGAAAAAATAAAAGCCGGCCTTGAAAAGTTTGAGGGCGGAAAGCGCCGAAGCGAAGTCACGGGACATGCAAAAAATTCTTTTGGCGACGACATAGTTTTTGTCGACGACTACGGCCACCATCCAACGGCGGTAAAAACGACGCTCGCGGGCTTTAGGGACTTTTACAGCGGAAAGAAAATTATTGTTGACTTTATGAGCCACACGTATTCGCGCACGCAGGCTTTGCTAAAAGAGTTCGCGTCGTCATTTGATTCCGCCGACACGGTAATCTTGAACAAGATTTATTCAAGCGCCCGCGAAAATCCCGCGGACTTTTCGATTACGGGAAAGACGCTGGCCGACGAGGCGGCCAAGTTCCACAAAGACGTTCACTACAAAGAAGAATTTGACGATGCCGCCGCTTTTGGCGCGGAGATTCTGTCCAAGAAGGCGGGCGCGGAATATCCCAACGGCTACTTGTTCGTAACGATGGGGGCGGGCGACAACTGGAAGGTCGCGCAAAAAATTTTGGCCGACGGTGGCCTTGCGATTGAAGGAGCGGCAAAATGAACAGCATGACAGGATACGCTTACAAGGAAGACTTGGTCGGAACGGCTCAAATCAGCGTTGAAATTAAAAGCGTCAACAACCGCTTTTTGGACTTGAGCGTTTCGCTTCCGTCATTTTTAAATCCGATTGAACAAAAAATCCGCAAAACCGTCGCCGAAAAAATCGCGCGCGGAAAAGTTGACCTTGCGATAAGAGTCCGCGAAAACCAATCCAATTCCAAGGTCACCGCTGACTTAGGAGCGGCCAAGGCTTACTACGACGCGATAAAAAGCGTGGCCGACTCTTTGGGAGCGGAAAACTTTTCGGGCGGCGGCGCGATTCCGCTTTCGCTTGTAACAGGCCAAGAGGGCGTTCTAAGCCTTTCGCGCGACGTTGACGCGGACGAATACTGGAACAAAATCCAACCGACCTTTGACGCGGCGATTGCCTCTTTTTTGGACGACCGCGCGCGCGAAGGAAAAAACTTAAAGGCCGACTTGCTCAAAAAGCTTGACGTTCTTGACCAATGCGCCGCCTTCTTCGCTCAATGGCAGCCGCAAATGGAAGGAAAATTTAAGGAACAGATTCTGGCGCGCTTTGAGGAAATGCTGGGCGACAAGGTTGACCAAAACCGCGTGATGGCCGAGGTCGCCTCGCTTATGGTAAAGTACACGATCAACGAAGAGATTGTCCGCTTGCAAAGCCACTTAAAGGCGATGCGAAAAGAGATGGAAGAAAATCCCGCTCCCGGAAAGCGCTTGGACTTTATTTGCCAAGAGGCAAATCGCGAGATAAACACGATCGGAAGCAAAAACCAATTCATCGAAGTGGGACAAAAAGTTGTTGACGCCAAGGACGCGCTTGAAAATATCCGCGAGCAGGCAAAGAACGTTGAATAGGAACGGTCAAGGCGCGCTGCGCTCAAGGCCTTGACTCGTTCCTTTTGCGGCGCGGATAAAATTATCGCGCCGCAATGACAGGAGGAATATATGGACGCATGGAAAATCAAAGATGGACGCGAACTTAGAATTGCGATTAGCGGAAAGAGCGGCTGCGGAAACACGACAGTAAGCGGCCTCTTGGCAAAGACGCTTGGAATAAAACTTATAAACTTTACCTTTAGGCAATTGGCCGAGGAAAAGGGCATGACGCTTGCCCAAGTTATCGAAGCGGCCAAGACCGACGACTCCTACGACAAGACCGTTGACACCCGCCAGGTAGAGCTTGCCCAAAAAGAGTCGTGCGTGCTTGGAAGCCGCCTCGCCATTTGGATGCTCAAAGAGGCCGACGTAAAGATTTATCTTCTTGCAAGCGACGAGCTTCGCGCGAAGAGAATTCTTAACCGCGAGGGCGGCGACTTGGCCGAGATTACGGCCTTTACAAAAATGCGCGACGACGAGGACACCAAGCGCTACAAGGCGCTTTACGGTATCGACAACAACGACTACCAAAACACGGCAAACCTTGTCGTTGACACGGCCGTAAACGTTCCCGAACAAATCGTAGAAAACATTTTGACCGAACTTGAAAAGCGCGGCTTTGTCGAGCGCGCGTAGGGGAGTCTTATAAATGACAAAAAAACAAGTCTTGCGCTTGGCCGCGATTTTTTTTATCGGCCTTGCTCTTTTTGCCGCGGGAAAATATTCCAAGGCCGCCAAAAGGAAAGCGCTTTCCGAAAGCTTTGTGTGGAACGGAGAGCCTTACGACATCGGCGAGGTAAATTCCTTTGACGCAAAATTCGCCCATGCATACGACAAAAAGCTTTCAAAGCTGGGAACCCTTGCCGTCCTGTTTGCGATGGGCGCAGAGCTTTGCGTCGTTGGAGCCGTTTCGTTCTTTCCCGCAAAAGACAAAAAGAGCGCGGTCAAAGGGCTTTTTTGGGACGCCTTTGTTTTTGTCAATTGCTGGCTTTGGGGGAACGGCGTTCTTCAATTGTTAAAGACCGCGGTCGGAAGAATCAGACCCTATATGTATTTTTCAAATCCCAAGAGGCACGGGGTAAAAAGCGGAGACTTTTGCCGCTCTTGGCCCAGCGGCCACTGCCTTCGCGCCTTTGTCGTCTTTGGTTTTTTGTGCTTTTGGTTTTTATTCCGAAAAAAAGATTCAAAAGTAAGGCTGCCCGCGTTTTGCGTTTTCTTTTTGCTTTCCGTTGGCGTGATGGCCTTGCGCGTTTTAAGCGGAAACCATTTTGTCACCGACAGCCTTTGCGGCGCGGCGATTGGTTTTTTGACAAGCGGCGCTGTATTCTTTGCCTGCGAGAAAGTTCTCTCAGCGCCTAAAACGCCCCTTGACCAAACGGTTCAAAAAAACTAATATATCAAAAATCGCCCGGATGGCGAAATTGGTAGACGCGCTAGGTTCAGGTCCTAGTGGAAGCAATTCTATGAGAGTTCAAGTCTCTCTCCGGGTAACGCGCAGGGGTAGCCTTGCGCTTTTTTTTTAGCGTTGCAATTGGAGCGGACTTTGGCGCAGACAAAAGACTTGACAGTCGGAAATCCTCTTTCGCTAATAATAAAATTCGCGCTGCCCTTGCTGGGCGGAATCTTGTTCCAGCAAGCCTACAACATCGCGGACGCGGCGATTGTAGGCCGCTACTTGGGCGCCAAAGCCTTGGCCGCCGTCGGAGCCTCATCCAGCGCGCAGTTTTTGACCTTTGGCTTTTGCATGGGAACGATGACGGGCTTCGCAGTCCCAGTGGCGCAACGCTTTGGCGCGCGCGACTACGACGGAATGAGGCGCTTTGTCTTTTGCGCCTATATTTTGGCTGCTGCCACGGCGCTTTTAATGACAAGCCTTTGCGCCTTTTTTTGCGACTCGATTTTGCGAATCCTAAAAACGCCGGAAGACATTTTTGGCGACGCGCGCGTGTATTTGTTCACGCTCTTTTTGGGAACGCCCTTCATCATTTTTTACAACTGGCTTTCAAGCCTTTTGCGCGCGGTGGGCGACAGCAAAACGCCTTTCGCTTTCTTGGTCTTCTCAACGATGCTCAACGTCGCGCTGGACTTGCTTTTTATCGTTTGCTTTGGCTGGGGCGTTTTTGGAGCGGCTTTCGCGACTGTCATTTCATTGTTCGTTAGCGGCCTCCTTTGCGCGCTTTACATTCGCGCCAAGTTTGAAATCTTGCGCTTAAAAAAGGAGAGCAAAGTTTTTGACATAAGGACCGCCGTCGCCTTGATAAAAATCGGCGTTCCGATGGGCTTGCAGTTTTCGATTACCGCGATCGGCTCTATGATAATGCAGGCGGCCAACAACGCGCTTGGAACCGTTTACGTTTCGGCCTTTAGCGCGGCCTCAAAGATAAAGCAATTCGCCATCTCGCCCTTTGACGCGCTGGCAGCCTCGGTTTCCACCTTCGCAAGCCAAAATTACGGCGCCCACAAATTTGACAGAATCAAAAAAGGCTTTGCGCAAGGCATCGCCGCCGGAACCCTTTTGGGCGCCGCGCTCGCCGTTCTTTTGATTTTCTTTGGAAGGCAGCTTTCGATGATTTTTATTTCCGCAAAGAACGCGGACGTTTTGGACGCTTCGCAAAAGTTCCTTTTTATAAGCGGCTTTTTTTATTTGGTGATTCCATTCTTGAACGTGTCGCGCCTTACGGTGCAAGGCTTGGGCTATTCCAACCGCGCGATATTTTCGGGCGTCATAGAAATGCTCGCCCGAATTTTTGTAAGCTTCGCGCTTGTGCCGACGATGGGTTGGACCGCGATTTGTTTTTGCGACCAAGCCGCGTGGGTCAGCGCGACCTTCTTTATATTTTCGTACTGCCTTTATTTAATCGGACGCTTGCAAAAAGAGGCGCGATAAGGACAAAGGAGCCGCGCAAAAAGTCGATTTTTACAGGCAGGCCAAGACGCGCCCATTCTTCCTTTATCGTGTTGCTCACGCTGGGCATTCCTTTTTTGCGGAAGAGGGAGCTTTCCCATTCAAGCCCTTGGGAGCGGATTTTTCCGCCGTGATTTTTGCCAAAGGCGCGGGCGACAGAGATTACGTCGCCGGTCTTTAGGCCGCTTATTTCAAACGAAGAGCGCTCTGCCTTGTACAAAATTTGCTTTCCGCAAAGCCATGCGTCCGGCGCGATTTTTGTTCCGAACAAATTGTAGATTGACAAAAAGTGGTCGGGCCTGCCGCCCGCGCCGCCAATTAAGGTGATGAAAGCCTTTTGGTCTTGCGACAGTTCTTTGTTTTGCGCCAACTCCCGCGCGCGTTTTAGCGCAAGCTCGGTGTCGGTGTCGTCCTTGTAGCTGGGGGAGCGTTCTATTATCGCCGAATCGTATTCGTTCAAAATTTTTTTGTCGCTTATCGAATCAAAGTCGCCCAAGATAAGACTTGGCGAAAAATCGTAAAGGCCATTAAAATGTTTTTTGTAGGCGCGGAGCGTTTCCAAGCCCGAATCAGCGGCGATCACCGCGTTCGGCTTTTGTCCTTCGGCCAGAATGTTTTTAAAGTAGGCCGCCGCCTCGCTTGGCTTTGGCGCCTCTCCGCCTGTGAACACGATTATTTGCATGTCATAATTCTAGCGCAAAATTGCGAAAAATGATATAGTTGTTTTGGAAACAGCGCGATGCAAAAAATAAAGATTCCGAAAGAACTGCAAAAAATGAATTCTCTCTTTGAGGAGGCGGGCTTTGAGGCTTACCTTGTGGGCGGAGCCGTCCGCGACGAGTTTATGGGAAAAGGAGCCCATGACTGGGACGTGGCCACCAACGCCAAGCCCGAAGAAGTCATTACAATTTTCCATCGCGTCATACCGACCGGAATCAAGCACGGAACTGTCACCGTTCACTTTATGAAGCAAGCGATAGAAGTGACCACCTTCCGAACAGAAAGCGATTATTCCGACGGCCGCCACCCCGACAAGGTTGAGTACGCGGGCCATATAGAAGAAGACCTTAGCCGCCGCGACTTTACGATGAACGCGATGGCGGCCAGCCTCAAGGACGGCCATATTGTAGACCCTTACGGCGGAGCGGAAGACATACAAAAAAAGACGATCCGCGCGGTCGGCCAGCCAGTAGAGCGCTTTATGGAAGACGGCCTCCGCCCGGTGCGCGCCGTCCGCTTTGCCTCGCAGCTTGGCTTTAAGATAGAAGAAAACACTTGGGCCGCCATTTTGCGCGAAGACATTTTAAAAAAGTCGGCCGGCATTTCGTTGGAGCGCTTTAGGGACGAGTTTTGCAAAATTCTTTTGTCGCCCGTTCCGTCTGTCGGCCTTAAGCTTTTGGAAGAAAGCGGCTTGCTAAAAATTTTTGTCCCGGAACTCTTGCAAGGCCGCGGCTGCGTTCAAAGCGACGGGAGGGGCTTTCACAACTTTGACGTTTTGGACCACAACTTTTACGCTTGCGACGGCGCCGTCTTGCGCGGCGCTTTCGAGGCTTGCGACAAGTTTAGTTCTGGCGGGGCTTCCGACTCTTCTGAACAATCTCCGGCGGAGCGCTTGTTGATCCTGCGTCTGGCCGCGCTCTTTCACGACGTGGCAAAGCCTTCGTGCAAGCGCGCCGAAGCCGGCAAGATTACTTTTTACAACCATGAAATTGCCGGAGCCAAAATGGCGCGCGGAATTTTGGTCCGCCTAAAATTTTCAAACGCGCAAATCGACGCCGTCTGCCATTTGATAAAAGAGCACATGTTCAACTACGAAAGCTCTTGGTCTGACGCGGCCGTCCGCCGTTTTGTCCAGCGGGTGGGCGCGGAAAACATCGACGCGCTTTTTGACCTTCGCCTTGCCGACATTTACGGAATGAAGCGCGTCGATGTTCGTCTGCACGACACGGCGGTTTGCGGAAAGCTTTTGGAGTTGCGCGAGCGCGTTGACGGCGTGTTGAGCCAAAAAAGCGCGATGGGCCTAAAGGACTTGGCGGTGAACGGCGGCGACTTGATAAAGATCGGAATCCCCGCAGGAAAAAAGATGGGCGCCGTCCTTAACGAGCTCTTTGAGGCTGTCACCGACGATCCAGCCATGAACAACCGCGACCCGCTCCTTGCGCTCGCCAAAAATCTTTGGGAAGAAAAATACTCAGCGCTTTAAACCGTTCCTTCCGCCAAAACTAAAACCGTTCTAGCCGAAAGGACAATCGCTGTTGAAAGCAAAATGCAAATTATATAGAAAACTAATGTGATTATCTTTTTTGTGAAAGTGAATTTTGACAAAATTGAGTCCAAGACCATAAAAATCGTGGCTAAAATCGACGCGAAAATCAAAGTGATCGACAAATAAATAAGGCTCTGCAAAATAAAGGCTTGGCTTTGGTCCAAAAATTCCTGATTGTTTCCGGCAATGTACAAAAGCGCCAAAGAAACGACCAGCATAAAGGAAAAAACGGCCATGCGGAAAAAGATTTTTTGCATCAAGTAGACAAAGGGAGCCAAGCGAAGTTTTGAAAATTTAATTTGCATCTTGAATTTTATACCGAATTTCCATTATAATTTCAATATGAAAAAAAGAACTTCCTTTTTTTGGTCTCTCTTAATTTTGCTTGCCTTTGCGGGCTTTGTTTTTTACACAGGTTGGACACAGTTCAAGGTTGATTCAGGCAATGTGGGAATTGTCGTTTCAAAGACAGGCGGAGTCAATCCAAATCCAATCACGCACGACAAATTTTCTTGGTCCTGGGAATTCCTTTTGCCCACAAACGCCCGCGTAGTGAACTTTACTCCAAAAACATTAAGCTTTCAAAAATCATCTTCCGGCCTTTTGCCAAGCGGAGCCGAATACTCAAAGGTTTATAATGGCGAGGCGGACTTTTCTTATTCTTTTGATTTTACAATCGAAGCAAAAGCCTCTTTGGACCAGATTTGCGCCTTGCTAAAAGCGGGCGAAATCAAAAGCCAAGACGACTTGGAAAAATTCTTGGAGCGTAAGGCCGAAAATTTCGCCAGTCTTGCCGCGCAAAAAATTCTTTCGGCATCCCTTTCTGGCCAAGAGGTTGATTTTTCAAAAGCCCAAAGCCTTGCCGAAGAGGCCGCAAAAGACGCTTCTGAAATTCAAGCTGTTACCATTAAAAAGTTTTCCGTTCCGGACTTTGCCTTGTATAAAAAGGCCGCCGCCTCATACGAAGCGTACGCAAAGACGTTGAGCGAAGCCGCTGCTAAGAACGCTCAAAAAGAAGCGGAAGAAAGCTCTCGCTTTAAGACAACGATGCAAAAGATGGAAAGCCTTGGCGAGACCCTTAAAAAGTATCCGGAACTTTCCGACATGATAAAAAATTCAGACAACATAAACAAGACTTTGCAAACGATAGATTCGATAGAGTAGCGCGGGGAACGGAATTTTATGGAAAAAAGAGTGTACGCCGCGCGAGGCGCGATTTTTGCGGAAAACACAAAAGAGTCGATACAGGAAAAAGCCGTAAAGCTTTTTAACGCCGTCGTCGAAAAAAACGGAATAACAAGCGATGACGTCGTTTCATTGCAGTGGACTCTGACGAAAGACTTGGACTCGATGAATCCAGCCACCGCCTTGCGCCTTGGAAAGCCCTTGATTCAAGTCAACGAGATTCCGCTCTTTTGCTCGCAGGAAGCCTTTATCCAAGGCGGACGAAGCGGCGTGATTAGAATGATGCTTACCGCATACATGAGCCATAAGCCGGTTCATATATTCTTGGACGGAGCCGAGGTCTTGCGCCCGGATATTTCAAAATGAAGATTTGGATGGTCGCCCGCGAATACGCGGGAATCGCCGAAGCCGGCGGCGTAAAAAATGTAATTTGCTCTCTTGCCGAAGCCTTGGCGAGGCAGGGCCACGAGGTTAGGTGCTTTGTTCCTTTTTACGGCTGCGTGAACCCGCAAAGCCTCGGCACTTTCATGCAAAACAAATACAGCTCGGTCGTGGAATCAGCCGGCGAAAAGTACGCCATCTCTTATTCGACCGGATTTTTGAACGGCGTTCAAATAATTTTGGTCGGCGCCCAGTGCTTTTGGGCCAAGCAAAACGTTTACACTTATTGCGCCGCCGACTTGCAAATCTTTCCTGACTGCAAAATAGGCGAGGGTTACGCCGACCAGCATTTGATGAACACTGTTTTTGAAAAGGCGATTTTGGCTTTTGGTGAAGAGTACTGTTCAAAAGAAGACTCTCCGCAAATCGTTCATTGCCACGACGCGTGCGCGGCAGCCTTGCCTGCGATAATCAATTGCTATAAGAATCATTCCTTTGACAAGACAAAGTATGTCGTCACAATTCACAACGCCGGCCCATACTACCACCACGAGTTCAAGGACGTTGACGAGGCTTATTTTTACACGGGAATTAAAAGAGAGATTCTTGAAAAGGCAAAGAACGGAGAAAGGGTCGAGCCTTATTTGCTTGCAAGCCAGTTTGGCGCTTTGACAACAGTTTCTCCGGACTACGCCAAGGAACTTTGCGATCCCAACAATCCCAATACCGACGGACTTTCGAAAATTTTCGCCGAGCGAAAAATTCCCATTTTGGGAATCACTAATGGTTTTGACATCGCCCGCTACGAGCCGGAAAATGCAAACGCCTCGCGCCTGCCTTATGAATACAGTCCGGAAAAACTTGACCTTGAGGGCAAATACAAGACAAGAAAATATTTTTTGGAAAAAATCGCCTGCCGCGACGCCCCTGAAATTAACGGAATGCCAAGAAGCGGCTACTTGGACGGCGAGGGAAGGGTGTACTTTGCCTACCACGGCCGCCTTGTAAGGCAAAAGGGAATCCTGCTTTTGCTTGACGCCGCGCGCGAATTGCTAAAGAAAGTTCCCGAAGCGCGCCTTGTCATAAACGGCCAGGGAGAAGAAGAGTTAAAGGAAATGTGCTCGGCTTTTGCCAACGAGTTTAGGGGAAAGGTAGTCTTTTATTACGGCTACGAAAAGGCCATGAGCCGAATGTTCACCGCGGCGGCAGACTTTGCCCTTTTGCCCAGCGAGTTTGAGCCATGCGGAACAGAAGACTTTATCGCCCAGATTTACGGAACTATTCCCGTGGCGCACGCAACCGGCGGCCTAAAGAAAATCCTTAACGGAAAGACAGGCTTTTTGTACGAGCCCAACACGCCAGAACGCTTGGCCGCCTTGATGGCGGAGCTTTCGCAAAAAAAGCTTAAGAACGCAAAGTGCTACGACAAAATAATCCAAAAGGCCGCAAGGCATCTTAAGGAAAAATATTCCTGGAAGAACGTCGCAAAGGAACAGTACGAGATTCTTTATTGGGAATTGATGTTCGGCAAGCAACGCTAACGCGCAAGCCGCGCTAGTTCTTGAACTTTCTCCCCGAATTCATTATAATTCTTTAACTTATACTTTTTAATGGGGAAAACAATGAAACGCAGACTCGTGACCTCGGCATTGCCGTATGTAAATAACATTCCACACTTAGGAAACTTGATTCAAATGCTCAGCGCGGACGTTTACGCGCGCTTTTGCCGAAGCCGGGGCTACGACACCCTTTATGTTTGCGGAACCGACGAATACGGAACCGCGACCGAGACAAAGGCGCTGGAGGAGAAAAAGACTCCGCGCGAGCTTTGCGACTACTACTTTAAGGAACACACAAAAATCTACGACTGGTTCCACATCGACTTTGACATTTTTGGCCGCACATCGAATCCCGAATGCACAGAGCGCACACAAGAGCTTTACAAGGACTTGGAAAAGAACGGCCTCATCGTTGAAAAAACAAACACCCAGCTTTACTGCCCCAAGTGCCAGCGCTTTTTGGCCGACCGCTACGTTCACGGCGTTTGCCCCAAGTGCGGAAGCGACAAGGCGCGCGGAGACCAGTGCGACGACTGCGGAAGCCTTCTTGATCCGATTGAATTGAAGGAGCCAAAGTGCTCAACTTGCGGCGCGACTCCCGAGCCAAAAGAGACCAAGCACCTTTACATAAACCTTCCGGCCATCAGCGACAAGTTGAACGAATGGATGGAAAAAACTAGCGCCGAAGGAAAGTGGAGCGACAACGCGATCAACATCACAAAGGCCTGGATTCGCGACGGCCTCAACGAAAGGGCCATCACCCGCGACTTAAAGTGGGGCATTCCCGTTCCCCGCGAAGGCTACGAAAACAAAGTATTCTACGTTTGGTTCAACGCTCCGATCGGATACATCTCGATTACCCAGCAGCTTGCCAACGAACTCAAGGCCGCCGGAAAAGATTCCTTTGACTGGCAGTCTTGGTGGCAGCCCAAGGACAAGGACGTGGAATTGTTCCAGTTTATCGGAAAGGACAACATTCCCTTCCACACGGTGATTTTCCCGTGCACGCTTTTGGGAAGCGGCCGCGACTGGACAAAGCTTTACCACATGAGCTCGACTGAATACTTGAATTACGAGGACGGAAAATTCTCAAAGAGCCGCGGAGTGGGCGTTTTTGGAAGCGACGCGATTGAGACAGGCATTCCCGCCGACGCTTGGCGCTTTTACATTTTCTACAACAGGCCCGAAAAGCAGGACTTCCAGTTCACTTGGAAGGACTTCCAGGAAAAGCTTAACTCGGAACTTGTCGGAAATTTGGGAAACCTTGTCAACCGAACTCTCTTGTTCGTAAACAAGTACTACGAGGGAAAAATCCCTTCCGCGCCCGTCGACGAGGAGTTGTGGGCCAAGGTCCGCGCTCTTGAAGAAAAAATCACAGACAACATGGAATGGGCAAACCTTAAGGACGCCTTCCGCCAAATGTTCGAGATCGCGGACATTTGCAACAAGGCTTTCCAAGCGGCGGAGCCATGGAAGGCGCGCAACGACGACCCCGCCAAGGCCGAAAAGCTCATTCACAACCTTTGCTATGTAATCAAAGACTTGATGATAATGGCCCACGCCTTTATGCCCCAGTACACGCAAAAAGTCATGGGCTATTTTGGAAAGACCATAAAGGAAAGCCGCATAGGACAGCCCACGCTTGAGGGCTTGGATTGGTCCGACTTGGGCAAAATGGAAGGCTTGGACAAGCTTGGCCCGACAGAGGTTTACTTCACTCCGATGGACAAAAAGGCCATGGAAGCCTTTAGGGAAAAATTCTCAGGAAGCCAAAAGGAACGAAAGGAAGGCGGACAAAAGAAAGAGCAGGCCAAAAAGGCCGCCAAAGAAGAGCCGGCTCCCTTGCCGCCCGCTGAGCAGCCCGCGCACTTCAACAAGAACATCGAGCTTCGCGTGGCCAAAATCCTTAAGGTTGACAACAACCCCGAGGGCGACAAATTGTATGTCGAGACCATGGATGACGGAAGCGGAACAGAGCGCATAGTCCAGTCCGGCCTTCGCCAATACCTTAAGCCCGAGGACTTGATTGGAAAGAACATAATTTTGGCGGCCAACTTGGCTCCGCGAAAAATGCGCGGAATCGAAAGCCACGGAATGCTCCTCGCCGCCGACTACAAGGACGCGGACGGAAAGGATTGCGTCGAAGTTTTGACCGCGCCTTGGGCCAAACCCGGCGACCCGGTAATTTTGGAAGGCGCCGACCCGGCCTTTAAAAAGCCCGACGTCATCGACATCGACACTTTCTGCGCGGTCGAAATCAAGACCGTAAACAAGAGTGTCCAAATCGGCGGCGTCAACTTGACAGTTGCCGGAAAAGCCATCACGACTGACTTCACCGTCAACGGAGACATCCACTAATTGTTCGGCGCCACTGTTCAAAAGCTGGAATTTTCTCCAAGCGGAAACGACGGCTCGTTTTTGCAAACTCCCTTTTGGGGCCTCTTTAAGTCCCGCCACGGCTGGAACTTGATTCGGGCCCGCGCCTCTTTTAGCGAGGAGAATCTTTCGCAAAAGCAATTTGACTTTTCGATTTTAGTCCGCTCCTTCGCCAAGGGCTTTTTTAGCCTGGCCTACGTTCCGCTTTTTCCAAACGCGGAACTATTGAAAGCGGTAGGAGCGAACGACAGCGCCGGCTCGAAAGAGGGCGGCCGAAAGTTCTTGCTCTTGCTTGAAGAAATCGCCCAGGCGGCAAAGGCCTTGCTCCCCAAAAACACAATTTGCGTCCGCTTTGATCCAGCCTTGGAATTCGCGACTCCCCAAGAAAGGGACGCCTTTGTAAAGGAAGCCTCCCGCGTCAAAAAAGCGGCCGCCAAAAAAAACGCGGTGGACATACAGCCGCCCGACACGACACTGGTTGACTTGACTCGGACAGAAGAAGAAATTTTAGCCGCCATGAAAAACAAGTGGCGCTACAACATAAAGCTCGCCCAAAAAAAAGGCGTTGTCGTAGAAAAAACATCTGGAAACGCCCTTAACTTGTCTGATTTTGTAGACATTTTTTACGATTTATACAAGGTTACAAGCGCCCGCGACGGCATCGCTATGCACGCAAAGGCCTATTACAAGGACTTGCTTGAGCTTTCGGCCCAAGAGGCGAAAAAAAATTGCGACGTTCCCCAAGTGAACCTTTACGTCGCCAAGCACGAGGGAGACAATTTGGGCGCCATTATGACGCTTTTTTCCAAGACCGAGGCGGTTTATCTTTACGGCTGTTCCTCCAACGAAAAAAGAAATTTAATGCCAAACTTCCTTTTGCAGTGGACGGCGATGCAGGACGCAAAGGCATACGGAAGCAAATACTACGACATGTACGGCATGCCGCCCACGGACGACCCCAGCCACCCGATGCACGGCCTTTATCTTTTTAAGACCGGCTTTGGAGGGCGGAACGTTCACCGCGCCGGAACTTGGGACGTTCCCCTAAAAGGAATATATAAGCTTTGCGTCCTTGCGGAAGGCGCCAGAGCTTTTTGGCATAAAAAAGTATTGAAGAAAATTCGCGGACGGTGACATATGAACATGGAATGCTTTATTTTGGGCTGCGGCGGAATGATGCCGCTCCCTTACAGACATCTTACATCGGCTCTTTTGCGTCGCGACGGAGACCTCTTTTTGTTTGACGGAGGCGAGGGAACGCAAGTGTCGCTCCGCCGCCTGAACTTAAAATGGAAAAAGATAAACGCGATTTTTGTAAGCCACACCCACGCCGACCATGTCACGGGCCTTCCTGGAATCATGATGCTCAGCGCGCAAGTTGAGCGAAGCGAGCCCCTTTACATTTACGGTCCGCCAAAAATCGCCGAGTACATCGAAACCAGCCGAAAAGTTTTGGACATGTACATAAACTATCCTGTCGTAGTGAAAGAAATCACCGCGCCTTGCGTCGTCCACAAAGAAAAGGACTTTCAAGTGCGAGCCTTTCCGCTTGACCACACAAAGGTTTGCGTAGGCTACACTTTGGAAGAGTTTGACAGGCCCGGCGAGTTCAATCCAAAAGCGGCCGCCGACTTAAAGGTTCCCTGCGGAGCCCTTTGGTCAAAATTGCAAAGCGGCCACGAAGTCACGGCCAGCGACGGAACTATAGTAAAGCCGGAACAAGTTCTTGGACCTTCGCGCAAGGGCCGCAAGTTCAGCTACGTGACCGACACCCTTTACCTTGACTCAATCGCCAAGGAAGTGTCGGGCTCTGACCTCCTTCTTTGCGAGGGAATGTTCGAGGACGCGCTTCTTGACCAGGCAAAAGAAAAAAAGCACATGACTGCAAAGCAAGCCGCGACAATCGCCCGCGACGCAAGCGTAAAGAAAATGGCGATGATCCATTACAGCCCCCGCTACACAGACAAGGAGCTTTCTATCTTGGAAGGCGAGGCGCAAGAAATTTTCCCGCAAGCGATTCTTGGCCGCGACCGAATGCGCTTTGAAATTCCTTACGAGGATTGACGGAACGGCTTATGATCCGAGCCCTTTCTTTTTGCAAATTCTATTCCTCCGCAAAAAAGAGCGCTTGCAAGGATATAAACTTTGAGGCCCAGCGCGGAAAGACAACCGTTCTTCTTGGCCCCAACGGAGCGGGAAAAAGCACGCTATTAAAGGCCTTGTGCGCCCAGCATTACGCGACAAGCGGGCAGGTTCTTGCGGAACGGAACGACGGCGCGGTATTTGACGCGGCGCAAAATCCCCAAGAAGTCAAGGCTATTACAGGCTTTGTGAGCGAAGTTCCCGCGCTTTACGACGACTGGACTGTCCAAGAATTTTTGGAAGCCTGCGCCGCCTTGCGAGCGACGGAGAGCGTAGGCAAGCCTAAGACTGCGGCTGAAACGAAAATTGGCAGCAAGACCAAGATTGCGGCCGCCGCCCAAAAAGCCGCGCGCCTTTGCAAGCTTGAAACTGTCCTAAACCAAAAAATATCATCGCTAAGCCACGGCTACAAGCAGCGCGTAAACTTTGCGCAGGCGCTGGTCCACGATCCGCAAATCTTAATCCTAGACGAACCGGCCACCGGCCTTGACCCGGAACAAATTCGCGAAATGCGCGAACTTGTTCAAAGCCAAAAAAAAGGCCGCGCCATAGTTTTTTCAACGCACATAATCCAAGAGGCCCAAGCTCTTGCCGACGCTATTTACATTATAAAAGACGGTTCTGTCGCGGCTTTTGGAAGCCCGGCCGAACTTCTAAAGAAAAGCGGCAAGAGCAGCCTGGAAGACGCCTACCTTTTCTTTGTCGCGACTGGCGCGGCCTCAACCGATTCAAGTCTTGCGTCCGATTCCGGCGCTACAAACGATTCCGCGACTAAAACGCCCGGGCCGGAAACTGCTGGGCCAAGCAAAACGACGGCGGCCGCTTTTTTTCGCTTGGTAAAAAAAGAGCTTTTCGCCTACGCGATAAATCCTTTTTACTGGATTGCGGCCGCCTTGTTCGCGCTTTTTTCTTCGGCGGCTTTTTTCTTTGGGACAAGATTTTTTGTGCAAGGCCTTGGAAGCGCGTCCTTGTCGCCGTTCTTTTTGGCGATGCCTTACATTTTGTCGGTTTTGATTCCGGCTTTTTGCATGAATATAAAGGGCCGCGTCTTTGACCAAACGCTTCCATTTGGCGAGTTCGCTAAAGTTGGCGCTAGGCTTTGCGCGGCGATGGTCTTGTTTTTGCTTTACTTGCTTGGAACGCTTTTGGTCCCGATATGCGTCTCATTTTTTGGGAGCGTGGACTTTGGCGCGGCCTTTACGGCTTATCTTGGCCTTTTGTTTTTCGCCATGGCGTCAACCGCTTTTTGTCTTTTTTTGTCTTGCCTTTTTGAAAATCGCGCCGCGTATTTTGCCTTTGCAGTCATCGCCTTGTCTGCGATAAATTTTTCGCACAATATTTTAAATTACGTTCAGCTTTCGGCCGGCCTTAGCGACGCGATCCGTTCCATAAGTTTTGCTTGGCGCTTTGATTCCGCCTCAAAGGGAATCTTGGACACAAGGGATTTGGCGTCGTTTGCTTTGTGGGCGCTTGTCTTTTTGCTTTTGGCTGTTTATGTTGTTGAACGGAACAAGGGCAAAAAATTTTTTTTCAAGAGAAACGCCTTTCGTTCCTGGACAGTAATTCTTGTCTTTGTTTTTTTGTTTTTGGACGCAGGCCGCGTCTACGCTCGCTTGGATTTTAGCGCGGGAAAAAACTACACTCCGTCAGAACGCACAAAAACCTTGCTTTCGCAAGCGCAAGAAAGGGTTAGGATTTCTTACTACCGTTCCGCGGAATTGCTAAAGCTCTATCCGCAAGTAAAGGACGTGGGCGACTTTTTGCGCTCCCTTTCTTATTCGTGCAAGAACGTTTCATACACGGAACTTGACGCAGGAAGCGCCGCCGCCCAAAAAACTTTGAACGAACTTGCCGTTCAGCCTTTTCAAATGCAAAATCAAAAAGGCAACTCGCTGGAATACATCAACGCATATTCAGTTGTCGTGATTGACTACATGGACAAAAGCCTTTACTTGCCCGCGGCCTTTTCGACATTCGGCCTTGAATACGACTTGAATTTGCGCTTGGACTACTTGCTAAGACAAAAAAGCCGCCGCGCCTATCTTCTTTGCGCCAACGGAATGAGTTTGCAAAAAGATTACAAGAGCACCATTGATTGGCTTAACTTGGAAGGCTTTGAGACAATTGCCTTAAAGCCCCAAGACTTGCGTTTGACTAGTTTGGACAAGACGATTCCCCTGGCGCTCTTTGGAACAAAAGATTTGGACCCGGAAGGCGCGGCGGCGATTTTTGATTTTGCGGGCGACGGCGGAGCGCTTTTGGTTATGGCAAGCCCTTACACGGTGAACGTAAACGGCGACTGGTCTTTGAAAAAAAACAAGCTGGATTATATGCTTCCGATTTTGGAACGATTTGGAATTTCCTTTAACGATTCTCTGGCGGCCGACCTTTCTTGCGTCCGCGCGAATTTTTATTCCGCCGACAAAAACGAAGGGATGGGCGGGCAGGGCTCCGGCGAAAACAAGTCAGTCAATTATCCGCTTTGGATAAATCTTTTGCCGCAAGAAGGCGCTCCTTACGGCGCCAACGTTTTTTGGGCAAGCCCGCTTTCTTTGGACAAGACAAAGGCCCAGCCGCTTTTGACTTCAAGCCCAGCCTCTTGGCGCTTTTTGCCTGACAAAAAAAATCCTGATTTGCTCTTTGACACAAATCCCTTTACCGTTCCCAAGACCGCCATCGCCGATCCTTTGGTTCAAAAAGAAGAAAGCGTTCTTGCCGCGCGAACTTTGGACAAAAAAATAATAGCGATAAGCGGCGACTTGTTCGCAAACGATTTGCTTTTGTCGCTAAGCGGCGGAGAGACTGGCGACTTTAGGAACTTTAATTATTTGACGACAAGCCTTTTGGAATTGTCGGGCGAAAGCGACATGGCCGCGTTAAAGAACAAGGGAGCGGCTGACTTTTCTTTGTGGAAGATCAGCTCCGCGCAAGAATGGCAGGCGGCCAAAAACTTGTCGCTCTTGTTGAACTTTGCCGCGTTGCCGCTTGCGCTTTTGATTTTGATGGCGGTCTGTTTTGCGCGAAGGAAGGTTGCGCGATGAAAACAAAAGCCTTTTCGTTGTTAAAAAAATATCGCCTTCAAATTTTGTTAGCCGCGCTTGTCGCGCTTTATTTTATTTCCGCTCCCAAAAAAGAAAAGTCTTTTACGACAGCCATATTGAATCCCAAACATTCCGTTCAAAAAATAGTCCTTGGAAATTTTGACCAGGGAAAGCTTGTCTTGCAAAAGACAGGCTCCTTTTGGCTTGGACAAAAAGAAGCCGCCGACAACAAAACGCTTTTTTTTGCAAGCGACTCTGTCTTGATCGAAAGCTTTTTGTCAGTCTTAAAACGCCTTGCGACGGTTTACGAAATTTCTGACAGAAAAAGTCTTAAGGCTTACGGCTTGGAAAAGGGCGGCTCCTTTTTTCTTGAACTTTATGATGGTGAAAAATCGGTCTTGACGATAATTTTTGGAAGCGTGGACTCAGCCCACAGGCTTTTCTTTTTTGTTCCTGAACGTGAGAAAATATTTTCGATTGATTCAGACGCGCTGGCTCCTTATTTAACCGCAAGCGCAAACCATTGGGCCAACCCGGAAATCTTTCCAAAAGAAATTGTAGGAACTGACAAAAAATACAGGCACGCAAAGCTCGCGTCTTTGCAGGGCCAGCCCCTTTTGGCTGACAACTTTAATTGGTCTGACGCGCAAGTGAAAGATTATGACTCTGGCGACGGAAACGACTACAAGGCTTTTTTCTTGCCGACAACTCAAGGCGATTATTATTGCCGCTTGCAAGTCCAGCCCAGCGCCCAAAGGCCGCAAGAAGAAAAGGACGCCTTAAAGAAAATCAACGCCGTCTTTATGGCCAGCGCTTGGACGGTTGAGCGCGTTTTAGCCGGCGACTAAGGCGTGAAACAAAAGCGCGGCCGCGTTATAGGCCAAATGGGCGACAAAGGGCGGCCAAAGGCTTTTTGATTTTACAAAAGAAATTCTTAAAATTATTCCGCAAATCAAAGCGTTAAAAAGCGCCAACATTCCTTGGTACCTGTGCGAAAAGGCAAAAAATAAAACCGCGGCCGCTTCCGCCAACCAAAAAAGCGCGGGATGGTTTTTGGATCGCGCGATCGTTCCAAGAGCCTTGGGCAGATAAAGGCGGTAAAGGCACTCTTCGTAAAAGGCGCTTGAGAAAAGAATAAAAGCGCAGCAAAGAAACTCCAGAAAATTTGACGGAAGGATTATGCTTTCCAAGTCGGAACGTTTTAGCGCCTGGGCGGCCAGCTCAAAAAGCGCGGCGCAAAGGGCCAGACAGCCGAATGTCAAAAGGCACTTTCCGCTATAGTCCGCGGCCTTCCAAAGCAAGGCTTTTTGACCGTCATTTTGGCCTTGCGGTTCGCTTTTTCTTTGAAAGCGCTCCTGAAAACACAAAAAAAGGGCCAAAAGCAGGTTGGGAAGGATAAAAAAATTGAATTTTGAGAAATCAATGGTCAAATTGTCCGAAAAATTGACAAAAAGCGGGGGAATAACAAAAATCAACAATATTAAAGAAAACTGTAGAAAAAAATTCATTTTTGTCATATAATATTATGGTTAGAGGATTTTTGTGTCAATACTTATTGTTGCTTTAGGCGTTCTAGTTTTACTCTTGGCTGTTTGGCTTTTAAAGACCTTTTCGACAAAAATTAATTTTTTTGCCACGGGCCTTGATCAAAAATTTTCTTTGGGCGAAATTTCAATTTTGTGGAAGCTTGCAAAAATTGTCGAGCTTGAGGAGCCTGAAGCGCTCTTTGTTTCCACGCACGCCCTTACGCGCTGCATCACAAACCTTATCGAGACGTCAAAGCGCGACGGAACGGACCAAGCGCTTGAGACGCAAAACTTTTTGGCAAAGCTTTACAAGTTTAGGACTAAGATTGAATTGGCGTCCGAAAACAAGCGCGGCCTTGAGTCCAGCAAGGCGCTTTCAAACGGCCAAAAGCTCCGTCTTATCTTAAAGGGAAGCGGAGTTTTCGCCTCGCGCATTTTAAACAATTCCCGCGACTTGATCATCACGATTCCAATTCAAGACGGAAGGATTAAGATTCCGCCTGAGGATTGGAAGGACAAAGAAATAAGCGTTTACCTATGGAGAAAGGGCGACGCGGGCTATGTTTTTGATACTAAGGTTTTGGCTTCTGGAATTTTCTTGGGCCAAAACGTTTTGTACTTGGCTCATTCCAACAACCTTTTCCGCGCGCAAAAGAGAAAGTCTATCCGCACCCAATGCCACATTCCGGCCCATCTTTACATCATAAAGGAAACTGTAACCGAGTACGCGCAAGTTGAGACGGCGCCCGGCTTTAAATGCTTTTTGGAAGACATCAGTTCTGACGGAGCGTTGATCCGCGTGGGCGGAAAGGGCGTAAACAACATACAAGTCAAGCTTCAGTTTGAAATTGACGACACCTTGATTCTTATGTACTGCTTGGTTCGTTCCGTAGAATACAACTCGGCAAACAACCAAAGCCGCCTGCATTTGGAATGCCTGCACATCGAGCCAACGATGCGAAACGCTATTTTGTCATTCGTTTACAAAGTTTTGCCGGAAGACCAAAAGAACGCCGAAGTCGCTTTGACGCAGCTTGAGGATGAGCAGAAAGCCGACGACAAAAAGGCCGCTGAGGAAGCCGGAATAAGCATTCCAGAAACTTCTGCAGAGCCTGTTACCGAAAGCCCGGAAAGTAGTTATACTATAGAGATACCAACTGCGATTGATCCTGAATTTTTGAACAAAGAATCGCAGGGCGCGACGGAGGAATGACAATATGTTTAAAGACGTAAAAAAAGCGCTTGTTTTATTTATTCTCGCTCACGCGGCGTTTTTTTGCTTCGCTCAAAACAGCGCTCCGGCTAAAGAGGAAATTAAATTCGCAAAAGGAAACATAAACGACAAGATCGCGGCCGTAAAAAGTTCCGGCGATTCGGCTTTGGCAAAAAAAGCCGTTGACTTTGTTGTTGAAAACGCCTTGCTTTTAAAGGGCGACCGCGATTTGGCCGGTCTTGCCGTTGCGGGAATCCTTTCATATCCTGTTGAAGAAAGCAAAAAAAATCCCCATGCGGTTTTGCAAGACTTTTCGGACGTTTTTTACGGAGTTGACGACATTAACGTAAGGGTCAGCGTTTTGGAAAAAATCGCCGCGATCTACGCTCAAAAAGAAGACACTGATTGGACGGCCTTTGTCAACGGCTACTTGTCGCAAAAACTTGCAGGCGGCGGCTCGGCTGACGAAACCGTTAAAAAATCAATTTCAACCCTTGGCGTTGTTGGAAACGGTTCGTCATTCAACATTTTGTATTCAATCTTGCGAAAGCCGATTTGGTCCGAGCTTGACAAAGATGTTTCGGCCTCCCTTGCAAAAATCGCCGACAAATCCCTTAACGAGATTTTTGACGCGGTTGACAAGGCGGACTTAGTTGAACTTAAACTACTATCTAAAATTTTTATTAAAAACGACTCAATTTCTCCCGCTTTAAGGGCGGAAATTGCAGAAAAAACATTAAACAGGTCTATGATAATAGAGGGAACTTCTTCGCATTCGCAGGACTTGGCTCTTTTCCAATTGGAAATGGTTCAAGTCTTGGCGGACAACAAGTGGACCCGCGCCAGCGACTTGGCAAAAAATTATTTTAACGTTGCAAAACTTGCATATAACGGAAAGTACTTGAACTCACAACAGTGGACAAAAGCGATCTCTTGCGTTGAAGCCTTGGCTTCTCGTTCAGCGGTTCTTCCGTTCACTGAATACTTGGATCAAATGAACAAGGCGCAAGAAGCGGGCAATTCTCCCGACAAGACTGTGGTTCTTGCCATCATCAACGCGTTGGCCGAACTTGGCGACAAATCCTCGTTTGACTCATTGCTCTATGTAACGTATGTAAAAGATTATCCAGAGGAGGTTGCCGTTGCGGCTCGTAACGCTCTTACGAGACTAAAATGGTAGACGCTCTAAAGAACAATTTTCTCTTATTGCCGGCAATAACGCTCGCGGTTCTTTTGTATGTTTTTATTCCAGTTCAAACGCAAAAGGCCGCGTCGTTTGTTTTTAACAGCCAAGAAGTTTCTTCGCTTGAGTGCCGCTTGCTTTCCGCTCCCGTAAAAGTTGGAAGCAAAAAAAAGTCTTATATGGTCAAGGCGGAATTGCTCAAGGCGTTCAAATCCGACGGAGGCGTGTCCAGCGCCAGCGGCGTCGCGCAAATTTTATTGCCCCTTGAACTTTGCGAAATATACCAGCCCGGAAAGCTTTATTCTTCTTGGCGCGGAAAAAAGATCGACTTTTTGTTGGACAAGGGTGCCCGTTGCGTCTTTAAGGTTAGGGAAGGAACGAAAGCTGACGCGGACGGGCAAATTTTTTTTAACGCGCAAAGCGTTTTGTCTTGTTCGTTCGCAAATGATTTTTTTGGCGGCCTCCAAAAAATCCGCGCTCTAAGCCGCTTGCATTTTACAAGATTGATGTACGCATGGGGGTGCGCGGGCGGCCTTTTGCTTGCCTTGCTTACCGGCTCTCGCTCTTACTTGGAGGACGAAAGCGCGCAAGCCTTTAAACTTGCGGGCCTTAGCCACATATTGGCCTTAAGCGGCATGCACCTTTCCTTGTTCAGCTCTATCGCCTTTGCGCTTGGAAAACGCTCCGTCGGAAAGCGCTTGGCTCCTTTTTTGGAACTGTGCGCGATATGCCTTTTTGTTTGGTTTGCCGGAAAGTCTCCGTCCTTGTTTAGGGCGCTTTTGTGTTCGGCGGCGGCGATAATTTTTGGCCTTTTAAGAATCCCAATAAAAAGCTCCCTAAATCTTTTGGCGCTTGTTTTTATCGTTCACATTTGCGCCTTTCCGGCGGACATGTACGAGCTTTCGTTTATGCTTTCGTACGGAGCGTTGACTGGGATTCTGGCCTTTAACGAGTTTGTGACAAAACCCTTGCTTGCCGCGCTTCCTTCCAACGCCGGAAAATCCTTGGGCCAGTCGGTCGGAGCGCAAGCGCTTACGATGCCGATTTGCGCCCGTTTTTTGGGAACGTTGGCGCCGGGAGGAATTCTTTCCAGCGCCGTCGTCTCGCCAATGGTTTCGATTTTCATTTACTTGGGCCTTGCATTTATAATCATCTCTTTTGTTTTTCCGTTTATGGCGCCAATTTGCGGCGGCGTTCTTTCTTTTGTTTATGGTTGGATAAAGAGGGCGGTCTTGCTCTTTTCCATGATTCCTTGCGTAAAGCTTTAAGAAGCGCTATAATTTTTTTTAATGAACGGAATTCCTGACTACAATTCGCCCGCGGAACTGAACGCCTTCCTTGAGTCAAAAGGAATGGCGATGCAAAAAAAATTCGGACAAAATTTTTTAATCAACGAAAGCGCCCGCAAGAAAATCGCCGCGTCTTTAGGCATTCAAAAAGGCGAGGCCGTTTGGGAAGTCGGACCCGGCCTTGGCGCGATGACAAAGGAGTTGGTTGATTTGGGCGCCAAAGTGACGGTCTTTGAAATCGACCGCGGCTTTGCGGCCTCTTTGCAGGATTTTTTTGCGCAAGAAATTTCGGCCCAAACTTTTGAGTTGGTCCAAGGCGACGTTTTAAAAACTTGGAAGCCTTATTTGGAAAAGAACGGAGAGCCAAAATATTTTTTTGGAAACCTTCCTTACAACATCGCCGCGGCTTTAATCGCCGACACAATTGAAGCCGGCGTCCGCTTTGAAAAATGCGCCTTTACCGTTCAAAAAGAAGTCGCCCAAAGGATGGCGGCAAAGCCTTCCAGCGAAGACTATTCAAGCTTTTCGGTCTTGTGCCAATGGGCCTACGACGTCAAAACAATCTGCGACTTGGGCCGCGCCAACTTTTGGCCAAGGCCCAACGTCGAGTCGCGCGCGGTCGTTTTTACAAAAAAGCAAGGCTTTCCCGGCTGCCAAAACATTGAGTTTTTTGTAAAAATGCAAAGGGCTCTTTTTGCAAGCAGGCGAAAAACAGTAAAGAACAATTTGACGAAATTTTTGTCCGGCTACAACTGTTCGGCCGACGCCGTTTTGGAAAAGGCCGGCATTGACGCCAATGTTCGCGCCGAAGCCTTGCCGATTCAAGAACTTTTGCGCTTGTCAGACGCAATCAATTTTTTTATAATAAAATCATGTCAATAAAAGATAATTTAATAAAGATAAAGGAAAATCTTCCCGCTGGCGTCGGCCTTGTCGCTGTAAGCAAATTCCATTCCGCGCAAGAAGTGATCGAGGCGATTCAAGCCGGTCAAAAAGTTTTTGGCGAAAATCGCGTTCAAGAAGCGGCCGCGAAATTTGACGAAGTAAAAAAATCATATCCAGACATTTGCCTTAGAATCATCGGACAATTGCAGCGCAACAAGGTAAAGGAAGCTGTTCGCGTGGCCGACGCGATCGATTCGGTTGACCGCCTTGAATTGCTTGACGAGATTGAAAAGCAGGCCGCGAAAATCGACAAAAAGATTGAGGTTTTGTTTGAGTACCATACAGGCGAGGAGTCAAAGTCAGGCTTTGAAGACAAGGCTTTGATTGTGGAAGCCTTGCAAAAAATCGAGGACGGAGTCTATCCGCACGTTCAGCCAAAGGGCTTTATGACAATGGCCCCCTTTACCGACGACAAGGAATTGGTTCGCGCCTCGTTCAAAAAACTAAGGGCTTTGCGCGACGAATGCGCGGCCGCCTTTCCCAAAATGGATTTGTCCCAGCTTTCAATGGGCATGTCGGGCGATTGGCAAATCGCGGTTCAAGAAGGATCCACGATGGTAAGAATCGGAACCGCGATTTTTGGCGAGCGGGATTATTCGCAGGCAAAGAAGGCGTAAGTTTTGAAAAAATTTTGGGCGGCGTTCTTCGCGTTTTTGACAATCGTCTCTTTCTCAACCTTTGCGGACGACTTGACTATTTCTGACGCCGAGCCCTACGACACAAAAGTCATTCCCCAATGGTTAAAGGACGTTCGCCGCGGCGAGATAATTACTCTTGGCTCTTGGCCTTTTACCACGCTTTTGGTTTCCATTTCGTATTCATTCGGAATGTTCGCCGCGCACAATTGGGACAGTTCCTATTTTAGAAACCCTTTTTCTTCTAGCGGCGAAGGTTATTCCTACGACGAAATAAAAGGCGTTTTGCTTACGTCGGCCGCTATCAGCGTTGGAATCGGCGTCACGGATTTAATCGTGAACATCGTAAAACGCGAAAAGGCAAAAAAGCGGCGCAACGCTGAGCAATTGAAAAACATCACGGTCACTCCCGTAGACTCTGGCCAAGACAGAATGTTCATTTTTGAAGGCTCAAAAAAAGAATATCTTTTTGGGGATTTGGAAAGTGCCGTTTTTTAGTTCAAAGGTTCCTGATTCTTTTGCGGGAACGGAGCGCCTTGACAAATATATTTCGTCTTTGCCCAACGGCTTCAATCGATCAAAATTAAAAAGCGGCGTTCACGAAATCTTGATTAATTCCCAAAAGGCAAAGCTTTCAAGCAAAGTCCGAGCGGGAGACCAAATCGACATTCAATGGGAAGACAACATTCCAGACACAATATTGCCGGAGGACATTCCGCTAAAAATAATTTATGAAAACCAAGACGTCACCGTCGTGAACAAAGAGCAGGGAATGGTGACGCATCCCGCGGCGGGAAATTGGACGGGCACGCTTGTCAACGCGCTTTTGCATCATTGGGGAAGGGAGGCGTTGGAGCAAATTAAGGACGGCGATACGGCGGAAATTTTGGCCCGCCGCCGTCCCGGCATCGTTCATCGCTTGGACAAGGACACAAGCGGAATCATCATCACCGCAAAAAATCGCGAGGCGGAGGAATGGCTTCAAAATCAATTCCAAAGCCGTTCCTTAAAAAAAGAATACATTTTAATCGTTCGCGGCTGCCCGCCAAAAAAGGACGGCGTCGTTGACACTTACATTGTCCGCGATCCCGCCGACCGAAAGCGCTTTAAGGCCGTAGAAGCGGACGCGGCCGGCGCCTTGCAAGGAAAAAGGGCGGTGACCCTTTATCATGTCGTTTCGGTTTACTCAAATTATTCGCTTGTCCGCGTGCGCCTTAAGACCGGCCGCACACATCAAATCAGGGTTCACATGAAATATTTGGGCTGCCCGGTATTGGGCGACGCGATCTATTCCAAAAAGGACAATTATTTTCCAAACGAAAACCTTATGCTCCATTCGCGCCTTTTGCAAATCCGTCTTCCTGGCCAAGAAAAATATTCGGTTTTTAAGGCGGCCGTCCCCGAGCGCTTTAAGCGCGTCATAAAAGCCTTAAAGGCCCAGCATCCGCGCTCTTATTCCTCGCCGGGAATCAAGGCGGGCGAAGCGGAGGGGGTAAATGACAAAAATGGAGGCGGCCAATGAGCGGCGCGCTTGAAATAAAAGTCATTCACGAGCCCAGCGCGGCCGAGCCCTTTGTCGTTTTGTCAAAGCCGGCGGGCCTTGCAAGCGCGCCGCTAAAATCTTTGGACGAAGATTCCGCCTTTAGCCAGTGCGCCCGCCTTTTTCCTGCTGCAAAAAGCGTTTGCGGAAAGAAAGCGGTGGAGGGCGGCTTGCTCCATAGAATCGACACGGCTACAAGCGGCCTTTTGCTTGTGGCGTCCATCCAAGAGTTTTACGACCATATAATCGCCGCCCAAGACGCGGGGCGTTTTGTAAAAGGCTACCGCGCCGAATGCGACGTTAACGCAAATAACGCCCAAGCGCTTGGAGGCTTTCCCCCATTGGGCATGCAGGCGCAAAAGGCCGCGGTTCTTTGCGGCCTTGAAATTTCTTCTTACTTTCGTCCGTTCGGAAAGGGAGGCAAAGAAGTCCGGCCGGTCTTGCAAGACTCAAATGTCGCCGCGCTAAAAAAAATCGGAAGCAAAAAAATCTATTCGACTAAAATTGTCGCGGCGGATTTTTTAGGCGAGGGCGCTGCTAAACTTGAATGCAAAATCGCCCAAGGCTACAGGCACCAAGTTCGCTGCCATTTGGCTTGGCTGGGATTTCCTGTGCGCGGCGACGCGCTTTACAACGCGGTGGGCGGACCGAGCGGTGGGCCGATGCGTTTTGAGGCCGTGTCGTTGGAGTTCCCTGACTTGTTCTCTGAAAAGATTTTTAGATTTACGTTGGATTAGCGGCGCCGCTTCTTTGTCTTGCGAACAATTTCCGCTAACGCCGCGTTCCCTTTAAGCGCAAAATGATTTCGTCCGAGCGCTGGACAAATTGGTTTGCCGCGGCTGAATCTTCTGCGGCGACCAAAGGAATTTTTTGCAAAAGCTTTTCGCCGTCATAAATGTCAAGGCTTCCGTATTGCTTTCCAAATTCGATTTTTCCAAACAAGTATTTTGGCGTGTTTGTGACAACGCTTATTTTGGCTTTTTTGGGAACGCAAAGGCCGCGGTTTTCTTTTGCCATCAAGCGCGCGAACATTTTTTGCGAGCCGTAAAGTGGCAGAGTGAATTCCGTTCCGCTAAAGGCGCTTGCCTCGTAATGAGAAAAATTTTTATGCGCCCATTCCTGCAATTTCGTTCCGTCGATAAAACGGTTCGCGTCTCCCTCGGCTCGGTTCTTTCCGCTTCCGCGCATAGTCACCGAGATGAACCTTTCGTTGCCTCGTTTTGTCGTCAAGGCCAAGTTGTAGCCGCTTTCGTCGATGTAGCCGGTCTTGATTCCGTCGCAGCCAGGCAAAACGTCGACAAGCTTGTTGGTGTTTTCAAATTCAAAGGCGGTCCAAATCTCGTCGGGGATTCCGCGCGAAAAATCTTGCGGAGCGCGGTTCCTTTGTTCGGGCGGCAAGTTTTTTTCTTTGGGATAAGTGAACGTTTTTATTGAGTGGAACTTTTCCAAAGCTTCGGGAAATTGCTTTATGTAAAGGCGGCAAAAGGTCGCCATCTCGCGCGGAGTGGTTAGGTTCTTCTCCGAATATCCGGAAGGTTCGACGATTACGGTTTTTTCCAAGCCCATCGCTTTGACCAAGTCGTTGGCGTCTTTTAAAAAGTCGTCCATCGTTCCAAAGAGGGCGCTGGCTATTGCCGCCGCCGCGTCGTTTCCGCTCGCCACGCTAAGGCCTGTCAAAAGTTCCTCCAGCGTGACGATTTGGCCTTTTCCCAAAAACATCAAGGAGCTTCTAGGCGGAGCGTTTGAAGCCCACGCTTCTGGCCCCAAGGGAATCGTTTGGTCAAGCCGGGCCTCGCCGCGGCTGATTTTTTCCATAACGCATTCAATCAAAAAAAGCTTTGTCATTGACGCGGGCGGAATTGTTTGGTCGGCGTTTTTTTCGTAGATTATATATCCTGTGTTGGCGTCAAGCAAAATTGCTGATCCTGCGTTAAGGTCAAAGTCCGCTTTGATCGCCTGATAGGGAAGCGGCCTCAAAACGGCCTTTCTTTCTGGATAAATTTGGTCAAGTTTACTGTAAATAAGGCTTTTTTGCTCTGACGAAAGCCTTTGCGAGTTCCTTGCGGCCTTGTCGATCGTCGCCGCCCTGGTGAACAAAAAACAGGCGAAACTTAAGGCTAAAAAAAGCGGCAAAAAAGCCGCGGCGTTGGAAAGCGGGCGATTATTATGTTTTGACATAGCCTTATTCTAGCATTTTTGGCCTTTTTGCGCTAGCAATACCGCGCGAAGTGTGATATAATTAAATAATTCAATCAAAAGGAGTTGTATATGGCAGAAAGCAATTCAAGCGTCCTTATGCCCGGCGACAAGCCGCCTTTGGCAAAATGGATTCCTTTGAGTTTTCAGCACGTATTTGCGATGTTCGGCGCCACAATTTTGGTTCCGATTCTAACTGGTTTGAGCACTTCGACCGCCTTGTTTACGGCCGGAACTGGAACGCTCCTGTACATCTTGATTACAGGCGCCAAGGTTCCGGCTTTTTTAGGCTCTTCGTTCGCTTTTATTCCGGCCCTTATCGCCATCGGCAAGGAATACGGCGTTCCGTACGCTATGGGCGGAGCGATTTTCGCCGGTGTTTTCTACGCGATTGTCGCCCTTATCGTTCGCTTTGCGGGAAAAAAATGGATTGACGTGGCTCTTCCGCCGGTAGTAATCGGTTCGGTAATCATCGTAATCGGAATGTCGCTCGCTCCCACAGCCGTAAGCGAAGCCTTTTATTTGAACAACGAGTACTCTTTGGTGGCCCTAAGCATCGCCGCCGTGACTCTCGCCATCTCGGTTTTCGCAACAATCTTCCTCAAAGGCTTTTTCAACACCCTTTCAATTTTGATCGGCCTTATCGGCGGCTACTTGTTCACCTTGATCATGGGCTGCTTTTTCCCGGCCTACCATTTGATTGACTTCGCTTCGGTTCAGGAAGCCAAGTGGTTCGCGCTTCCGTTCTTGCAGTACGACGCCGCCGGCCACGCCTTTTGGCAGGCTCCCAAGTTCAACCTTGTAGCGATCCTTACATTTGTAATCGTATCAATCTCAACAATTTGCGAGCACATGGGCGACACGCTCACCACAAGCAAAGTTGTCGGAACTGACTTTTACAAAGACCCCGGACTCCACCGCACCTTGCTCGGAGACGGCGTCGCCACGGCTTGGGCCGCTCTTTGGGGAGGCCCGCCGAACACAACTTACGGCGAGAACATCGGCGTTATGGCCATCACAAAGGTTTACTCAGTTTGGGTAATCGGAGGAGCGGCTGTCATCGCCTTGATCCTTTCGTTCTGCCAAAAGTTTGGCGCCGTAATCCAGACAATTCCGACTCCCGTTTTGGGCGGAATCTGCACTTTGCTCTACGGCCTTATCGCCTCAAGCGGCCTTAGAACTTTGGTCGACGCCGGCGTTGACTACCAAGAAAAGCGCAACCTTACGATTTCTTCCGTCATCATGGTAATCGGAATCGGCGGCGGCGTATTGCAGTTTATGGTCGGAAGCTTCAAGTTCTCCCTTGGCGGAGTCGCTTTGGCCACTGTTGTCGGCATTTTGCTCAACTTGATAATTCCCAAAAACAAGTCCGGCGAAGTTCAATAATATTTGGCTTTCGTCGCGGCTTTGCCGTTAACGCCCTAGCTTTGGCTGGGGCGTTTTTTTTGCTTTTTTGCGGTCGTTCCGCGATCGTTGAGCGCCGCCGGAAAATAAACAAGGCCCGCATAAACTGACGCAAGGCTTCCAAAAAACATAAAGAAGGCCAGGTCGCTTGCAAAGGCTCCCGCTCCGCCAATCATTAAAGGAAGCGCCGCGACCATCGTTGTAATTGACGACGCCAAAACGCTTTTTAATAGCTTTCCAGCCGCCGCGTCCGCGTTTTTCCGTTTGCTTTCTTTGTATTCTCCCAAAATGTACAAGGCGTTGTTTACGCAAAGGCCGGAAATAAAAACCATTCCAACCGCGTCGCCCAAAGTCAGCGGCGCAAAAGACAAAAACTTTAAGGCCAATGGCAGCGACAACGAAAGGGGAATCGTTCCAATAACTAAAAAAGCGTTCTTTAGATTTTCGCTTTGGGCGGCCACCAAAAAGAAAATCACGGCTGCCGATAGCAAAAACGCTCCAAGAATTTTCGCGTAGCTTTCGTTCATTGATTCGTATTCCTTGGGCCAAGAAAAATAATAGCCTTCGGGCAAATTCAACTCTTTTAGCGTTTTTTTAACGTCAATAAACGCCTGGCCAGAGTTTTTTGTTTGAACTTCAATCGTAAAATAGGCCGCCCGCCTGGAATCTTTTCTATAAATTTTTGACGGCCTTTTTTCTTTTTGAACGCGGCAAAGGGCCGAAACTGGAATTGATTTCAAGTTTAAGTTTTTGACCGCATCCAAGTTTGCCTTGTCGCTAAAGGCTAGCTTTTCGTTCCCCAGGCGGACGTCTTTTTGAAAGCCGTTTGCCTGAAGCTTTATTGCCACCGGCCCAAATATGTTCCAGCGCAAAAAATGGGCAAAGTCCTGGACCGTAAGCTTGTTTTCTTTTAGAAAGTCCTTTTCCGGCTTGGCCACAAAGACATTTTCGTCCTCCTTGAAATTTAAGACAACAAGGCTTTTGGCTTTTGCCATAAAGCTTGACTCTTGCAAAAGGGCGGCCGCTTCTTTTGCGATTTGCCTGCATTTTAGCGCGTCGTCGCCCAAGACCGCTATTTGCATTTTTTGAACCGGCATTTGCATTCGCGTCAAAAGGGGAACGTAAAGCGAGCCTTGCAATTTTTTCCCTTCCTCTTGCAAAAGCCTTAAAAGCCTCTCTTTTTTTCGGCCGTTTGCCAAAACTATTTGAACTTCCGCCCGGCCGCGCTTTGCTTCGCTTTGAACGAACCTAACTTCCTTTAAGCCTTTTACTTTTTCCAAAAAAGGAAGCAAGTCTTTGTCCACAAGGTCAAAGCGCTTTTCCGGATTATATTCAACTTGAGCGAATATTGTCGGCTCCGAATCGAGCGTTTTTAGATTTTTGGGAAGAATAAGGAATAAAATTATTGGCAGGGTGTATAAAAAATAATACAGGTTCATAAGCTTTCTATTTTTGATGTGCAAAAAATTATACAAGTTAAGAAGCCGTTTAGCGTTTTTGCCGTTTTTTTGTCCTTGAACAAAGGCCGGCAAAAAGACCAGCGCCAGCAAGCTTGAAAGACCGATTGAAATTGCGCACGCTCTTGCCAAAGCCTTGATTCCAGGAACGATTGCGTCCAGCGCGAATAGAGGAACAATCGCCGCGATTGTTGTCAGAGCGCAAATGATTAATGAAGAGGCCGAGGTCTTGCAATCGTCAAGAACGTATAGCGCCGCGTCGCATAAAAGGCCCAACGAAATTGTTATTCCGCTGATCGTCGCGCTGTCCAAGGGCATCTTTAAGGCCGAAAGAGCTCCGACCGTGATTAAGGTGTCCGCGGCCGTAAAGGCTAGGGCAATGATTGTCTTTTTTGCCGACCGAAACATCAGCCATACCGCCAGCGTCAAGGCGATCAAGGTTTCAAAAAATGCGGCGAGTATTTTTTTGACCGCCTTTTCTTGCTCTAAGCCGTTGTCGTAGACTATTTTCCAGCCCTTCCTGTCCTTTAAAATCTTGTAAAGCAGTTTGCGGGCTTTTTTGCAAACGCCAATGTTTTGGTTTTCCTCGGAGGTTTTTAGGCTTAAAAGCAGGCATTCCTTGCCGTTTACGCGGGCCAAGCTGTTTTTTTTCTGAAAGGAATCAAACGTCTTGCAAGTCTTGTCCACGTCTGGAATTCTTTTTATGTCTTCCGGGCCGTCTATTTTCGCCTTGTAGGAGCCGTGGTCTCCAAACAAGGCCTGAGCCTGGCTTTTTTGGACATTGGAAGCCAAGTCCCACGGAAACAAGCCGTAATGGGCCATAATCTTGTCGTCAAAGGCTATGTGGACTTCCATCCTTTCCCCGCCCAAAAAAGTCGCTTGGCTGACGCCTGGCAGGCTTTGCAGGGCCTTTAAAAGAGCTCCATGCAAGTCTTCCAACTTAAAAACGTCTTTGTCAAAGGCGGCGCAAAAGACATGCTTTGCGTCTTGGGCCAAGGCGTAGATTCTTGGATTTTGCGCGTCTTGCGGAAGGCTTCTCCTTAGTTCGTCCACTGCGTCTGAAAGCCTTGCGTAGGAGGAGCCTTTGCCTTTTTCAAAGACTAGGTTTGCCGCGCATTTTGAGTATTCCGAAACGGACGAGACGGAAACGAGGCCTTCTAATTTTGCTGCCTTTTCCTCAAAGGGAATCGCTACAAGCTTTTCGATTTTTTCGGCGTCCATTCCATAATATTCAAATTCGACCGTGTAATTTTCATATTCGCTGGGAGCGGTTTTTGTCAACCGAATGTTTTTTAGTGAATACGCTGAAAGCAGCAAAAGGCAAATAAGCGCGAACGAGGCCTTTGTTTTGCTCTTAAAAATCATTTTTCGCTCCAATGTAAAATATTTGGAGTCATTATCAATACCGCCGCTGTCGAAAAAGCAAGGCCGCCCGCAACCGCCAATGAAAGGGAGCTTTGCGGATTCAATCTAAAAGGATCAAAAGCGAAAGGCAAAAGGCAGGCGATGGATGTCGCGCTCGTTATAAAAACCGTTGAAGTTTTTTTTCCGCCGCTTTCGTGCAAAATAATCGAGTTGTTCACAGAAGTTCCAAACAAAAGCATAAAGGCCACGATTGTGTTTATGTTAAGCGAGGAGCCAAAGATTAATAAGGTAAAAGCGGCTCCAAAAAAACTCGGCGGAACCGCAGTCAAATAATAAAGGGGCAGGCAAAGGGATTCCGTTTCCGCTCCCAAAATGCAATACAAGAGCGCCAGCACAAGAACAAGCAAAAAGATTCCGTCTAAAAGCAAGGCCTTAAGGTTTTCGTCTTGCATCGAAAGCAATCTTTTTTTAATCGGTTTTGCGGCTTTTTTTGCGATTGCCTTGCCAACGATTTTTGCGTCTTTTCCGTTCCGCCTAAAAAGAAGGCTTTCTTGGCTTTGGCTTTTCCAACGGCCCAAAGTCGATAAATGAATTGGATCTTGGCCCAAAACGATTTTTAGCGAGTCTAGTTTGTCTTCCGCGGAATACTCTTTTTTTTCAAATTGAACGGTAATCGGGATTTCCTTGCCGTTTTCAAAATACGAGGATGCGGGAGATCCGTTAAATGAATTTTTTAAGGTTTTTGAAAGGACGTATGGAGAGATTTTTAGTTTGTCCATCAATTCTTTATTTGCGATAAAAGTTCTTTGTTCGGATATTTCGCAAGGGAAAAAATTATTGCCAAACAATTCTTTCGCTTCGTTCAACAGCGCGTCGTCGTCCTGGCCGGTGAGCAAGTATTCGTCGGATATTTCCAAGCGTTCGGAGATTAGGTCCTTTTTTTCTTGCAAGGAATGTTCCAATAAAAGGGAGTCTAATGTTTTTTTTACGTCCTTTTTGCTTTTGCTGATTTTTGCCGACGAAACCTTAATGAAAACGCATTCCTTTTTACTGTCCGGACTTGAATTAAAGCCCATGTCATCCTTATGCTTTCCGCCCCAAACCAAAACGCTTTTTATTTCCTGGATTTCCCGCAGCCGCAATGAAAGCGCCGCGGCTTTGCTTTTTATTAGATTAATGTTCGTTCCGCAAGGAAAATTTATTTTTTCGCAAAAATAGCTTTCCCTTGCGCTTGGCTGCAATTCCTTTCTTATCGGAAAACAAACAAGCGTTGCGGCCAGCAGGAAAAACGCGGCAAGGGCGGGGCACAAGCCCTTTATTGGATTTGTAATTTTCAATATTTTTTTTCTTTTGCTTTCAATCCAAGAAAAGCCGAATGGTTCCGCCGCTTTCAGCTCTTTTTCCAAGAATAAAAGGCAAAGCGCCGGCAAAACCGTAAACGAATAAACAAGCGAAAGAAAAAGCCCTGACATAACGCTTATCGCCAAATCGATAAACAGTTCGCCGATTATTCCTCCAATAAAAAACAAGGGAACAAAAACAATCGCGCTTGTAATTGTTGACGCGGTGTTCGAAAGTTTTACGCTAAGAAATGCTTCTTCAATTTTTTTTGAAAAATCCTTGCCGTTTTTGTTCTCGATGGCGCTTTCGATTGCTACAATGCTGTTGTCGATTATCATTCCCAAACAAATCGTCATTCCTGATATGGAAATTATGTTCAATGTTTTGTTGAGCGATAAAAGAACAAGGCTGGTGAACAGCAAGCTGGAGGGTATGACGGCGGCTATCGAAAGCGCGATTTTTATTGATTTAAAAAATCCTAACAACAACAAAAAAGCAATAAGGCAGCCTAGAACGGCGTTTAGAATCAAGTTGCGCATCGCGCTTTTTATTTCCGCAGCGCTGTCGCTTTCCAAAATAAATTCGTAATTGCTTTTTTCTTCCGCCATTTCTTTTAAAATCGCTTTAATTTTATTTGAAAGCTTTATTGGGTTATGCTTTTTTTTGCAAAAGACCAAGAGTTCGCCGCAAGCTTTTCCGTTGTACAAGCAAAAAGCGTCGATGTCTTTGTCCGATTTTGTGACGCTGGCCAAATGCTTTAGCTTTAACGGGCCTTCGTTTGTCTTTAGGTTTGTCTCCAAAATGTCCGTAAAGTTTTTAAAGCTTCCTTCTGTTTTAAGCAATATGTCGTTTTCTCCGTCTTGAACCGTTCCGGCCGGATAATCAAAGTTTGAAAAAGTTAATGTCTGCGCGATGTCCTCCAGCGAAAGGCCGTAATACGAGGACAGTTTTGAGTCAACGATTACTTTTATTTCGGGATCCGTAAGGCCGAATGTTTTTACATAAGCTGTATCGTCAAATGAGAGTATTTTTCTTTTTAGTTCGTCGTTTATAAAGGCGCTTGCATTGCTCAGACTTTCTTCTTTTGGAATGACAAGAATTTTTACGGCTTTGTCGTCCGATTCTTGCGCTTTTTGAACCGATGGTTTTGGGCAGTCGCGCGGCAAAAAATCAACGGCGGCATCCAAAAGCGCCTTTGTGTCAAGCAAGGTCTTGTCAGCGTCAACATTCCATTTTAATTCTATCTTTATCCAAGATCTTCCGTCGCAAGACAACGACTCGATGTTTTTTATTCCCTTTAAGCTTGAAAGGTTTTCTTCCAGGGGAATGCTTATAAGCCGCCTAATTTCTTTAGCCTTCGCCCCCTGGTAATTTGCGTTGACAATCAAGAATCTGTCTTTTGCATCCGGAAGGTAGTCCACGTTAATCAAAAACAAAGACACAAGACCTAAAAGAGTCGCAAGGCAAAAATACATTAATACAGAAACCGGATGTTTTACCGAAAAACTGATTAGATTTTTCATCAAATTTTATTGCAGCTTAGCCGCGTTTCCTCCTCCAAATAATTGTTCTTGTCGTCCCGCAAGCTTGTTGTGGCTAAGAATTCGATTATGCCGAGGCTTGGATTTTCATTTATTTCCGCGTTTTTAAACTGCGCCGAAAATTTTACCGCGCATAGTTTGCAGCCCGCGCTTTTTATTGACTCTATCTTTTCTCTTGCTTCGTCGTCTTGAATAAAGCTTGTTTGTTCGTATAGGCCTTCCTCCGTCAAAGATTCAAGCGCTTTGCAGTCAATCGTTCCCGCGTAATAACTTGCGACGCTTATTCCCTCGTAAGCGCTAAGTTCGTTCATTTTGTTTGAGCCTGCGCTTATTGAAAAAACAAAAATCAATGGAAAATCGGAAAAGTCTCCGCAAGGGTATTTGTCAATTGGAAATTCAATCGTTTGAAAATTATTGTCGCAAGTTAAAAACACATTCTTTTCGTCAACCTTTAGGATTACGCATTCCAACTTTGGCGGACGGGCTAGGGGGGAGTTGTTTTTTATTGTGATTGTTCTTTTTGGAACGGAAAAAGAGCTTGGATCTTTTATGTCGTCCGTAATTATTAATTTTTTTTCTTCATTCCATTTAGGCTTTTCGTTAAATATAATATGAGCTTTTTTGCAGAGGCTGGAATCGCTCTCATAAACAGGCTCAACGGAAAACGAGCTTTGCGGCTCAATTTGTATTCCCTGAACCACGCTTTCGGCCAAAACCGCCTTTTCAAATTCAATTTCTATATGGCTTGAAAAGTCCGCGTTTTCATAGCTTTCGAATATTTCTTTCCTTTCGTTCTGGCCGTATTCTTTGCCGTAAATTTTGTAATTTGGCGTTGACGCGTCCGCTTTGTTTGTCCAAAACCAATAGTAATCGTTTTGCATTTCATTGTTAAATTCGTCTCTTAACGCTTTTTCTATTTTTACAGAATATAATTTTTTTTCTATCAGCGGAGTTTTGAACGCTATGACAACGCTTTTTGAGTCCAAGGCCCAGTTATAAAACGCGTCCGCGGTCGGTTCCAAAGAAAAGCAATTTGCAAATGATTCTTGGTTTATTTTTTTGTTAAAATGAATTTCCAAGGCTTTCGTTTCGTTGTCGCTTTTCGCGATGTTTTGAATTAAGTCGATTTTTGGAGGCGTTAGGTCGCTTTTAGTGTAAAAAGTTTTCTTGTAATCTTTTTGGAGCGTGTTTCCGTTTATGTCTTGCGCGCCTGAATAAACTATGATCTTATAGCAATGGTTTTCGCCAATCGTTTCTTTTGGAGCAAAAACGATTTTGTTTCCGTCAAAGCAAAAGCTTCCTTCGATTTCTTTTTCGTCTTCGGCGAACAAAAAGCTTTTCTTCGCGCTTGCCGGGTTTACGTCCGCTGAAAAAACAACAATTGCTTTTCCATTTTCTAAATATGATTTGTCCACCGTAAATTCAGGAAAAAATTGGTCCGCGCAAGCCTGCATTGTAAAAGAAACGAATATCGCAAAAGAAAAAATTGCCGCTATTTTGATTAGTTTGAGCTTATGTAAAAACATTTGTCCTCCTTGACGTATTCTCCTTGCGAGTCAAAAATAAAATTTTGTCCGTCTCTAACAGTCAGCTTGTAGACATTCTCTTGTCCGCTTGCGCTTGCAAAAAGATTTGTGTAAGACAATTCAACGCAATTGTCGCTGATCTTTTGAATCGACGTTAATCTGGGGTTTTGCAGGCTTTGCGGAAATATTCCTTCAAATTTAATCGCGCTTTTGATTTCCTGCAGGGCTTTTTTATCAAGATTTTTTGTAAATGTGATTTTTATATACGAAGGAGCGTCATTTTCAATTTGAGCTTTGTTGACAAGGCCTTCATAAATTTCTTTTGTGTTAAATGTTATTTTTTCAATTTCAATAAAGTCTGTCTTAACCTTAAAGTAAATGTTTTTTTCGTCCTTGAAGTTTACTCCCCATTTGTCTTCCACGGCGTCGCTTATAGTAAGCCTGTATTCTTCTTGGATTTGATAGTTTTTGTACGGAGTGAACGTAAAGCGGCATGGATCAATCTTTGTAAAATACCCTTGGGTGGAAGGGGTAAAAAATATTCCGCGCGCGACGCTATCTTCGTCCATCTCGCAGTCAAAGATTAGTCCTACGCTTTGATTTTCAAACAAATCCTGCAAGCCTTGGTTTGTCAAAAAAACGCTCCCGATCGCCGGACAGACCGTCAATAATTCCGGAGCCTTTTCCTTTTTGGCGCCTAAAAACGTTCCTTTGTATTCTTTAAAAATTTTAACTTTGTCTTGGCTAAATATATTATTTACTGACCAAGAGTAATATGCGTTTGCTTTCCATTTGTTCTGGGGAGCGATTTCAACAGACAAAAAATCCTTTGCCCAGTTTTTATTTACCTCGATGGTTGGACTCAAAATAAATTCTCTGTCAAAATACGAAGGATCGGCCGCTTTGTTAAATAAAAACACAACGCTCGATATGTCTCCGTAACCGTCTCTTTTTTCTTGAACGTCAATTATTTTAAAAGCGTCGCCTTCCGTTCCGAATATAAATGTCCTGTAAATATTCACCCCATACTTTCGTCCGTCGTTCGCATAAACGTCGCCCTGGAGGCTTATCGTGTATTCAGAGCCTTTCTTAAAGCCGCCAAGGCTTTTTATCAGGCAGCTGTTGTTCCTCCAATTGACCATCGCGTCCTGCCTTTTTCCGTCTTCCTTAAGGCTCAAAAGGTTTTCGACCGAAAACTTGTCCATGCCAATCGAAAAGTCAATCGTTAAATATTCTTTGTCGTAATATGCGGCTTTTTCGCCGACAGAAACATTTGTTTCCAATTCTTCAAAAGATACAAAAGCGCAAGAGCATAAAGTGTAAACCAAAAGGAGCGGCGCAAAAAACTTAAATGCATTTAACACGCAAGCCCTCCCTTAAAACGTTTGAAGGAAAGTCAACGATTTTCTCTCCGTCTTTTAGGCCGTTTTTTATGTAAATCTTTCCCTCGCGTTCCATTTCGATCGGACATTCTTTTTGGTAGATAAAATCGTTTTGAACGCAGTATAAATACGCCGTGTTTCCGTCGCGGCGGCGCAAAGCGCTTTCTGGCAAAGAAAAATATTCTCCAAAGGCCTTGCTTTGCAGCGAGCATTTTGCGAACATTCCCAGCTTAAGCTTGTTTCCGGCGTTGTTGACGGGGATTTTTATATAAAAGTTTCCCGTTTCAGAGTCGGCTAGGGGGCTTATAAAATCCACAACGCTTTCTTCGCTAAAGCCGGCGGATTCAATTTGCACAAGGGCTTTTGCGCCAATCGAAATCTTTTCCAAGTCTTTTTCCTGAACGGAAATTTTTGCGTATGGAGTTTCCATGTCAATGACGGTCAAAAGCTTTTCATTTTGAGTGACTCGCTCTCCGTTTTCAAAGTACAAGGCGCCAATGATTCCGTCGCAAGGAGAGCGGATTGTAAGCGCGTCGATTAGTTCGTTGATCGATTCCAAATCTCTTTGCGCGTTGCGCAATTCAACTTGGGCCAATTCAATTTGGATTTTAGCGCTTTGCGTGTTCAAGTCCATTAACTGTTCTTTCCGTTTTTCGAGGTCGTCGCTTGGAACGATTCCCTGCCGCAAAAGGTCTTTGTCTTGGTAGCCTAGGCTTTGTATCAGCAGTTCCTTGGACAGCATGTCGATTTCTGTCTTTGACGCTTGGTTTTCCATTTGCATTTCCTCAATCGCGCTTGCCGAAAGGCCTCCCGCCTCGTAAAGCTTTTGATTTTTCTCTAAGTTCTTTGACTTAAGCGAATATTCTTCTTGTTTTTGCAAAAGATTTGTCCTTGCGTTTTCCAGAGCTAGCATTGTAGAAATTACGTTTCGCTCTTGCTCTGTCAAATTGTTTTTTGCGGCCCTTAGTTTTGCGCCTGCGGAGTTTAGTTGGTTTTGCCTTTCGGCTTTTTGTATTTCGTATTGAATGTTTTTTAGCACAAAAAGCGTTTGTCCTTTTTTGACAGGGCTTCCTTCGATGACTCTTTGTTCAATGATTGTTCCGTCCACCAAGGCGCAAACATCATTCTTTTTTTTATATGTGATGGAACCGTAGCTTTCCAAGTTGATGTTTTGCATCGCTTTTTTTACTGTAATTGTTTTTACTTGAAGGCTTTCCGCCTTCTTTGCTTTATTGTTTGCGCAAGAACAAACAATAAACATAAGGATTGCCGCAGTAATTAATGCTTTTCTGGCTTTCATATTTTCTCCTTGCTAAAATTTTTTCGAAACAATGGTTTCCAACTCTTTAATCAAATAGTCTCGGTCCTTAAGCAAGCTTAGGCATTGTATTTTTTCTTTTGCGCATTCATTCATTTCTTCCAAGTAATCGCTTTTTTTAATTTTTCCTTGCTCCAATTGCAGTTTTGACAACAACAATTTTTGTTCCTTGATTTTTACGTTTTCCAAACCAAGCAAAAAACTTTTTTGGACTTGCTCGATTTTTTGAATTCTGTCAATTACATTTTCTTCTATTTGTTTTTTTGTTTTTTCATATCCAACTTTTTTTTGGCTTAGCTCGATTTTGCTAAGTTTTAGTTGGTTAAAGTAAATTGAGTTAAACATTCCTTTTCCAGAAACGGTGTCCGCCAATGAATTTAGCTTTCCCTTGTTGAATGCGTGTTGCCGGCTTATTGAAGCGTTGATCCATGGATTGTCCTCAAAAGACAAAACAAGGCTAACAGAATATGTAGGCGAGGTTAGGGGATAGTTTCTTCCGCTAAAAGCGACTGAGCCCCTTACTGATACGCTTGGAATGAAAATTCTTTTTTGAATCGACCTTAATTTTTTTGCCCAGTTTAATTCCGCTCGGGAAAGTTTTATGTTCAAACTATTTTGAACGGCGCTTTGTTTGTATTCCATGCTCTTGTCCGTTAAGTTTTCAAGAGCGGCAAAATCAGTTAAGGCGGCTTCAAAACATTCGCTTTCCGACAAGACCAAGGCATGTCCGCGATCCAAGTTCATAAGGTTCTTTAAGGCTGTCTCCGCGTTTTTGCATTCGTCTTGAGCGGCGTTTGCCTCAAACTCCATCTTTTTATATTCCAAGAGCGTCTTTAGATAGTCGGTCTTTGTGATCATTCCTTCGTTTTCTTCAAGTTCCGCTAAAATTAAATACACTTGCGCGTTGTCGGCGTTTTTTTTCAAAAGTTGGCTCTTTAATTTTAGGAGCAGGGCGTTGTAATAACTCTTTATAATCTCAATTTGAAACGTTTCATAGTTTTTTTGCGCGTCTAAAAATTGATAAAAGCTTTGCTCCTTTTGCATTTGCCATTCCAAAAGGCTTTTTCCCCCGTTGAATATTTTTTGCGTTAGGCCCACTTCTATGCTTTTGTTTTTTGAGTCGTCAACGTCTTTTTGCGCCCTTGCGGCATCGGTTATCGTAAAGTCTAAAACCGGCAAAAAGGGGCCTATGTTTTTCTTTGCGATTCTAAGGCTTTCTTCCGCGCTTTGCCTTTGAAGCGAATGTTCTACGTCATTTGCCAAGGCGATTTTTATGGCGTCTGAAACATTCCGCAATTCAATCTGGCAAAAAATTCCTTTTGCCAAAAAAAAGCAAAGCGCAAAAAGGAAAGCTTTTTTATGCGGCGCTTTTGATTTCATTTTCAAAATATTTCTTTATGTCCCTGGCGATTTTTTCAACTTGTTTTTGTTGAACCAATGTGGATAAGATTGACTTTTTGCTTTCGCTGCAAAAAACGTTTTCAAGCACGCATTTGCCGTCTTCCGAAAACAGTTGGTAGCTAGCGTACAAGGAATGAAAGTTGTCCACGTTTTTATAAAAGGAGCGTTCGCGAAAATTTATTCTGATTGTGTAATTGTTTTTCCTGGCCGCATCGCTGGCGTTTGCCATTTCAATGATTTTTTGGCAGTTTAGGGCGTTTTTTGCAATCCCCAAAATTTGTAACGATATTCCCTCTTCATAGATGTCGTCAACCAAAACTTCAACGCCTTGAACTTGAATTTTTGACAGGCAGCTTTGCGCAAAAATAGGCAAATTTAGCCCAAAAAGCGCGCAAAAAAGGGTAAAAACCTTAATCCGCGCCTTTAGTGTTTCACGGATTGTTTCACGCTGGAATATGACATTATTCACTTTTTTCCTCCTTTCTTAATGTAAAAAAATCAGTGTAGCTTGAGTCCAGGCAAATGCATTTGTCTCGAAAGTTTTTTGCCTTTTCCTCAATTCCAAGGGTGTCCCAACAAAATGCTAGGTCAAAAAAAACTTGAGCTCCTTCGCGCAAAGCGTTGTGGGCAAGGACAAGGTTTTCAAGTCGGGCATCCACTTTGCTTTCTTTTGCGGCAATTACCGAGGCGTAGTAATAAAGGCGCCAATCGCCTCTGTCCTTTATTAAGGCTTTTTGAATTACCGCGCTTGCTTTTTGATAGTCTTCTAAAAAAATCAGGCTTTGGATTAGGTAACGTTGAAGGTTTTTGTTGTCGGATTCAGATTTATATAGGTCGTAAAAAAGTTTCGAAGCCTCTTTGTATTGGCCTTGAAACAAATGGATTTTGGCTTTTAAAAAAACAGCCTGTTTGTTTGTTTTGTCACAATTTAAGCTTTGGTTGATAAAGGCGTCGGCGTTTGCAAAATCCTTTTGCCTATACGCTTCGGCCGCCTTTATGTACAAGATTCCAGCCGCCTTTTTGTCCGCGCAGCTTGCAAGAAGCGCGCAAGACAAAAGCAGGACGGCGACCAAAAACCTTTTTATTTGCTTCACTTTGTCAGGCGGTTCCTCCCATGCGCGTTATGGATTGGCTGTGATAAGATTTCCTTTAGTTCGGCCATGGCTTTTTTGTCGCCGGCTTTTTCCGCTTTCTCGTACAAGCGAATGTAAAAGTTTCCCACAGTCTTAAAAAATGGCTCAAACTCTTCCCGCAACGCCGCGATGTCGTTTGAGCTTTTCATTTTGTACATATAGCGGACCGGCAAAAAGTCATGAATATTTTTTGGAAGAACATTCAAATCATCTTCCGAAAAATTATCTTTGTCGTTGTAGAATTTTTCGATAAAGGCGATCGCCTTTTGAGCGTTTGCTGTTGTGTAATTCTTTTTTAGTATTGCAATCAAGTCGTCCGCGCTTGAGTCTTTGTAAGTCAGTGTATATTCTTTGTCAAGGATTGACGCAAATGCCGCCTTTTCTTTATCTCCAAGCTGCTCATATGCAGAAGCGGCGACAGCGCCAAAGTCTTGGAAATACTTGAATCCTTTTGATGCAAAAAGTTTGTTAAAGTAACTGCTTATTAAAGGCGCGCCAAGCAATTGCTTTGAACAGCAGTAATGATAGTTTTTGACATCTTCGGCTGTTGTTAAAGCAAAATCCTTGTCATATTTGTGCGCGGATAGAAAAGTTCTACCTCCGGCGTTAACATCTCCTTTATTTGTGTAAAAATTCGCTAACGCGTAAAAAGCTTCCGCTCCCAAAGCTTGATTGTATTTTGCGCACAGACTTGCTTCGCTTGATGGTTGTCCTCCTGAGTATCCAATGGCTTTTCCCAAAGCGCTTGCTTCGGTAGAAAGCCTGTAGTACTTGGCCAACGCGAATTTTCCTTCCTCTGTTTCCGGAACGCTGGCAAGAAGTTGCTTTGCAGCCTTCAACTCTGCGACGCCATTTTTATTGTCTTTTATTTTTAACAATTCCGTGGCAAGATCAACGCGAGACAAAAGGCATTTTGGATGCTGTTCGCAAAAGTAACGCAAGTCGTCAATAAACAAAAGAGCGCCATACTTTTGGCCTTCATGTTTTTTTACTGACGCAAGCCAATACTCTTTGTATTCATTGGCTTCTTGGTCAAACTCCTGCGCTGGACGGGGAGCCGCCCACAAAAGGCTTGCCCAAAGGACAAGGCCCAATAAACTTGTAAACTTTTTCATATTTTTCCTCACTTAAAATAATCTGTCATATATATCATATAATAGTTTGACGATTTTTTATCAAAAAAATTGATTTTTTTTGAATTTTTTTGTATATTTTTTTTATGAGCGAAGAAAAATACGTTCGACCCACGTGGGACGAATACTTTATGGAAGTTGCAAGAACGATAGCCAAACGCGCCACTTGCGACAGGGGCCGAAGCGGCTGCGTCATCGCCCGCGACAACCAGATTTTAGTCACCGGCTATGTCGGAAGCCCTGCGGGCCTTCCTCACTGCGACGATGTCGGCCACCTTTTTAGAAAGAGCGTCCACGAAGACGGCTCGATTACAAACCACTGCGTGCGCACTGTTCACGCCGAGCAAAACGCGATTTGCCAAGCGGCCAAGCGCGGCATTTCCATCGACGGAGGAACGGTGTACTGCAAGATGACTCCTTGCCGAACTTGCGCGATGTTGATAATCAACTGCGGAATAAAAAGGGTAGTCTGCGAAAAGCATTACCACGACGAGGAAGACTCGATGCGCATGTTCAAAGAGGCCGGCGTCAAAATCGAGCACTTGGAAGACAGCGTGCAGACCTATAAAGATATGTGATCAACAAAAAAATCGCCTTGCGGCGATTTTTTTTTTGTTTAGAGGTTGGCGATTAGCCAATCCTTGAATTTGTTGTAGTCGTTTTCCATCGGAATCGCGCGGTCGGGCAGGGCCATAACCTTTTGCAAGCGTTCGGGAATCGCAGGATCTTTGCCAATCGCGTCCTTAACAATCGCGCTGAACTTGGCCGGATCGGCGGTTTCCAAAATGATTCCGACCGCGCTTTTCGCGCAGTCCGCCCAGTCCGGCTTGTTTGGAGTGATTCCGGGCTTTGTGATGTCAATTCCTTCAAGGCGTTCCAAGGCGCCGTTCTTGATGTCTTCCCAAGCCCTGTAGGCCACCGCTCCGTGCGGATCGATTGTGTAGCCGGTTGAATCAAAACAAGCCTTGATTGCTTTTACGATTCCATCGTTGTCAAGCCAATAAGAGGCAAAAAGCTTTCTTACGTCTTCCAATGAATACATATAGGCGATGCGCTCGTAGTTTGAAGGCGCTCCTACGTCCATGGCGTTGGCGTATGTCTCAACGCTGGGGCGGGCCTTGTATTCGCTTGTGGCGATCCAGTCGGGAATCGTGCGGTTGGAATTTGTGGCAGCCACAAAGCCGGTTATCGGAGCGCCCATTTCGCGGGCGATAAGGCCGCTGGTAAGATTTCCAAAGTTTCCGCTGGGAACGGTTACGATAATTTCCTTTCCGGGATTCTCGTACTTGGCTTGCAAGGCGGCGTACATGTAATAAAAGCCTTGCGGAAGCAAGCGAGAAATGTTGATTGAGTTGGCGCTGGACAAGCGGAACTTGGCGCGCAAGTCTTTGTCTGTAAAGGCAGTCTTGACCAACTTTTGGCAGTCGTCAAATGTTCCTTTTACTTTAAGTGCTCGAACGTTTCCGGTAAATGTCGAAAGCTGCTTTTCCTGCAAGGGACTGATTTTTCCTTCCGGATACAAAATCGTTACGTCAAGGCCTTCTACGTTGTGGAAGGCGCTTCCGACGGCGCTTCCCGTGTCGCCTGACGTTGCGACCAAGATGTGAAGCTTTCCGTTTTCTCCTCGGTTAAAGAAAGACATCGCCCGGGCCATAAAGCGCGCTCCAAAATCCTTAAAGGCGCAAGTGGGGCCGTGAGACAATTCAAGGACGTATGTTCCGTCCTCAATCTTAACAAGCTTGGGCTCAAAAGGGTAGGCGTCTTTTATCAAAGCCTCCAAGTCCGCGTCAGGAATCTCTCCCTCTACATAAGGCTTGGCCATCTCGATGGCGGCGCTGACAAAGTCCGGCTTTCCGTCCTTCATCATTTTTGATATTTCAACTTTTGGAAACTCAATCGGAACGTAAAGTCCGCCGGTGGCGGAACTCATTCCGTTCACTACGGCAGTCTTAAAGTCAACTTTAGCGCTTGAGTCGCGTGTGTCTGTGTAAATCATTTTTATCTCCTAGTTGGAAAGGGAGTAAATCACTTCTTCGCAGAAAAGCTTTGCCATTTCTTGCTGGGCGTTTGAAATCGCTTTCCATTCCGACTTGTCTTTTACTGTGACTGATTTTGCGGCCTTTAAAAGAACTTCTCCGCTAGAGATGTTCAAGGCGCCCATGTCGCCGGTAAAGGTAACGTTGTAATAGCCGTCCGCGTCTTGCGTGATTGGATTTGCGTATTTTACTCGGCCGTAGATTACGTATTTGAAAAGTGAGTTTCCGCTAAGCTGCTTGAGGGCGTCGCTTCTGATTCTTACAGGATCGTCCGCGTCGATGGAGTTGTGGAAGTCCGCGTTCTGCGCTCCCATAAAGCCCGCTTTCCACAAGCTTCCGGTAAGGGCCTGGGCGCTGGGCTGAGATCCGTTTCCGATATTGATCTTTCCGTCTTGGCGGTAGTCAACGATTGAAACCAAGATTCCTGTGCGGGCGCCCAAATTGCTCTTTGCCTTCCAAGGCGCTTCGGCGGCGATGGCCGAGGCTTGCTTGATCAAGTCAGGGTCGCTGGATGGCGCTTGCGGGTAGAACAAAACGCTGGCCGAGGCGGACAATTCTGGAACGGGCGCTGTGAATTCGGCGACGCCGTTTGCGTCCGTCACGATTTCGGCGCGGGCAAAGTTTACGGTTTCTTGCTTTCTTGAAGCGGGATACTCTGCTGTCATTTTGAGGGAGGCCAAAGGCTCTCCGGCCAAATTAGTTACCTGAATTTTATATGGAGAGGCAAAGGCCTTTCCCTTTACTGTTTCTCTTGGCGAAGAAAGGACAGAAATCTTTATGTCCTGCAAAAGTTTTTTGTACTGGGACTTTGAAGAAATGGCCGTTGAAACAGGCGCGCTTTCTTTTTTTACTTCTTTTTCCGCAGGAGCGGCCGGAGTAGAGGCCTGCTCGACCTTGTTGGGTTCTGGGCTTTGAGCCGCGCTCTCTTGTTTTGTCGATTCGCAAGAAAGAAAGGCCAATACAGAAGCCGCTAGCGCAATTGCAAATACTTTTTTCATTTTATTTTTCCACCCTAAAATGATTGTTATAACTGTAAAAATATAGCATTTTTCTGCAAAAAGTTCAATACTTATCATGGTTGTAAAATCTTCCGAAAATAAATATTATGAGTGGAATGAGACTTACATTTGCTGAAATTTATTTAAAGAACTTTGAAGACAACGTAAAGGCCATAAAGAAATTCGTAAAGCCTGGAGTGAAGATTTGCTGTTCGGTAAAGGCCGACGCTTACGGCCACGGAGCCGTCGCTTGCGCAAAAGCCGCCATAAAATGCGGAGCGGAATATTTGGCTGTGGCCACCGTGGGCGAGGGAATTGAGCTCCGCGAGGCCAAAATCAAGGCCCCGATTTTGCTTTTGAGCTACTGCTCTCCGTCTGAGATGGCGGACTTGGTAAAATACAATATCACGCCCTTTGTCGGCGACGAAGAATACATTGAGTTGATTGAGGCCGCCGTCAAGAAAGCTGCGAAGGCGTCACAAGCCCAAAAAGCGGCCGCCAAAAAGTTCGCCGTCCATCTTGCCGTTGACAGCGGAATGGGACGGGTAGGCTGCCTGCCCTGCGACGCGGCGGCCTTGGCAAAAAGAATCGCCAGTTCAAAATATATCTGCTTGGGCGGCATGTGCACCCACTTTGCCAGCGCCGACGGAACCGCCGCGCGCGACCGTTCCTACGCCAAAAAACAGCGCGACGCTTTTATTGCCGCCGTCGAGTCGGTCAAGGCTTTGGGAATCAAGCCCGGAATCGTCCACGCTTCCGCAAGCGCCGCGCTTATGGACAAAATCGAATGGCAGTTTGACATGGTTCGTCCCGGAATCATTTTGTACGGCTACTATCCCGACAAGATTACCGCAAAGTATTTGCGCGCAAAAAAAACTCCGTTGGAATTAAAGCCCGTTATGGCTTTTGTCACCGGAATCAGCGCCCTGCGGCCTTTTAAAAAAGGCATGAGCGTTTCTTACGGCTCAACATGGACAGCGATAAAGAACACTACGATCGGCGTGCTGCCAATCGGCTACGCTGACGGCCTTTTGCGTCGCCAAGCCGGAACATTAAAGGTTAGCGTGAACAAAAAACTTTATCCAATTCGAGGCCGCATTTGCATGGACCAATGCATGGTTGACCTCGGAAGCGCCAAGGGAATCAAGCGCTTTGACCGCGCAGTGATTTTTGGCCCAAAAGAAAGCGGCGCGCTTTTGACAGCCGACGACTTGGCCAACGCTGCCGGAACGATTTCTTACGAGATTTTAACTTGCGTCGGAAAGCGCGTCCAGCGGGTGTTGGTAAAGTAAAGCTCTAATTCGCTATTTTAATGTAATGATTATGTTGCTTTCTTTGTCTAGCTTAATGTCATATTTTTCAAGCAAAAAAGGATATGACATAGAGTCGCCTACTACTTGAAGCCCATAATCGGAAACGTACATTTTGATAATTGCGTTCTTAAGAATGAATCCTCCCGGCTTTTTTTCTTTGATATACGAGGTCGTTGTTATTTGGTCGGTTTTTGTAAACTCAATATATGTTCCCTTGTTTATGAACTCTCGAGCCAACTCCCTTAATTCCGCCTCGTCGCAAAAAGCGGAAAGGCTTGCAAACAAACACATTACAATTAGCGTTATCAGTTTTTTCATAAATCCTCCAATGCTTTTATTCTAACACAGGTTTCTTGGAATGTAAATGAATTTCTGCTTGTTTAATTAACAAAAAAGCGCTAGACTTTGTAAAAACTATGAATTGCGACGAATTTAAAAACTGGCTTGATTCATTTTTAAACTTTGAAAAACTCCCGACCAAGAACATTTTTTGGCTGGACACAATCGAATGGCTTTGCGCGCAATTTGACAATCCGCAAAATTCCGCTCCCTGCGTCCACGTGGCCGGAAGCAAGGGAAAGGGCTCGGTGTCGCGAATGGTAAGTTCCATTTTGACCGAGAGCGGAAAAAAGTGCGGCCTCTACACATCTCCGCACATAAAGGACTTTTACGAACGCGTTTCGATTAACGGCGGCTTGATTGACAGCGCCTTGTACGAATCTTGCGCGACAGAAATACAAGAAAAAATTGACGCGCTAAAAAACGGCGAGCTTCCCTCAAACCGGCAAATAACTTGGTTTGAGCTTGTCACAGTCTACGCCTTTTTGTGCTTTAGGGCGGCAAAGACTGACGCAAACGTTTTTGAAGTGGGCTTGGGAGGCCGCCTTGACGCGACCAACATTGTCCAGCCAAAAATCTCAGTCATAAACACAATCGAGCTTGAGCACACTGAATTTTTGGGCGACACGCTGGAAAAAATCGCGGGCGAAAAAGCTGGAATCATTAAGGAAAACACACCCGTCCTTTGCGCGGAGCCAACAAGCCCGGGCGTAAAAAAAGTTTTTGAAGAAGCCGCGGCGCAAAAAAATGCTCCCTTGTACTTTGCCGACGAGCTTTTGGACGGGCTGGAATATTCTTACGAGAAAGGTTTGCAAGACCCAAAAGCGGCCTTCCAATACTTTATGAACGTCACAATTCGCTCAAAAATTTTCAACCGTCCATTGAAAGCCCGCTTGCGCTTGCTGGGCAGCGTCCAAGCCCACAATGCTTTCTTGGCCGCGGCCGCAGTCCGCATTGCATTTCCGGAAATTGACGAAGCCACAATCGAGCGCGGCTTGGAAAAAGCGGCGCTCCCCGCGCGCTTCCAGACAATTGCGCTAAAAAGCTTTCAAGCCCAAGAAGCGGCCGCTTCAGCCCTCCTTGTCCTAGACGGCGCGCACACAGTAAACTCAATCAAAGGAACGATGGAAACATTCAACGCGCTTTTCGCAAACGACGCGCGCAAAAAGCGACTCTTGTTCGCCTGCGCCGCCGACAAGGATGTCCACCACATCGCGCCGCTTTTTAAAGACAAGGCCGGACGTTCGATTTTTGAAAAAATTATGATTACAAAACTGAATTCCGCAAAGCAAAGCGATCCGCAAAAAGCGGCCGCCGCCTTTAAGGAAGCGGACTTGCCGTTTGAATTGGACGAAGACTATGAGGCCGCGATAAAGGATTCGGTTGAAGCCGCCAAGCGCGACGGAGCGATATTGCTTGCGATAGGAAGCTTTTATTTGGCGGCGGAGATTTTGTCTGGAGATTTTTATCAAATAAATTGACGGCATTTTTTTTCGTCAAAGTCCGTATTGCGCTTCGTTCCGTTAAATGGTAATATGTCTTTATGGCAAAAGACGAAATTGAATATTCAGACTTGAGCGGAACCTACGAAGCCGCCCTTAAAAAGAGCCGCGAGATTGAGGCGGACATTAAAGTTAATCCAAAAAAATACCGCGTCCTTACGGGAGACCGCCCCACAGGACAGCTGCACATCGGCCATTACTTTGGCTCGCTTCAAAACCGCGTGCGCCTGCAAAACCTTGGCGTTCCGGTAATGATTTTGGTTGCTGACTACCAGGTTTTGACCGACCACGACGCGTATGACCAGATTTCGCAAAACACAAAGCAGCTGGTCATCGACTACCTTGCCGCCGGAATCAAGCCTGGCAAAGACGTTTGCATTTTCCCGCACTCATACATTCCCGAAGAAAACCAGCTTATGCTTCCGTTCCTAACGCTTGTAAGCAATTCGGAATTGGCCCGCAATCCCACCGTAAAGGACGAAATTCAAAAGGCCAAGGACTCTGGCGGCTTTAAGCAGGGCGTCAACGAAGGAATGTACACGTACCCCGTCCACCAAGCCTGCGACATCCTTTTTTGCAAGGCAAACATCGTTCCGGTCGGAAAAGACCAGCTTCCGCACTTGGAGATAAGCCGAACGATAGCCCGCCGCTTTAACAACAAGTACGGGCAGGGCAAGGTGATTTTCCCTGAGCCTTACGCGCTCCTTGCAAAGACCCCGCTCATAAAGGGCTTGGACGGCCAGGCCAAGATGAGCAAGTCGCTCAACAACTGCGTATTCTTGCACAACACCGAAGACGAAACCGCCGCCTTGGTGTCAAAAGCCAAGACCGACAGCGACCGCCACATCACATATGATCCGGAAAAGCGCCCGGAAGTTGCCAACTTGCTTACATTGATTTCGCTTTGTACGGACGAGGCTCCCGAATCAATCGCCGAGCGCTTGGGCGACGGCGGCGGAAAAGCCCTAAAGGACGAGCTTGCAAAAGCCATTAACGAAAAGCTCCGCCCCTTGCGCCAAGAGCGCGCCAAACTTGAGGCAAATCCCGACTACATTAGGCAAGTTCTTATGGACGGAGTAAAGCAGGCCCGCGAAATCGCGCAAGCCACGCTTGAAGAAGTCCGCGCCGCGATGAATATGAAGATTTAAATTAGCGCGCAGCGTACGACGCCGGCCAGTATGACTACAAGCGCGGCGAATGTGATTGCGTAAATCCAAACGGGCAGGCTTCCGTCACCGCGGGGCCGCCCGCTTTTTTTTGCCGCTGAAGATTTTTTGTGGACGTAAAAGTGGCCCTTGCTTTGCGCGTCCTTTTGCATTTTTGCGGCCGCCGAACTCATTCCGGCGACGCCAGGCTGGTCTTTTCCGCCGTAGCCGCAAGAAGGGCAGCCGTTTGCGAACATATTTGACGAGCCTGTTTTTCCGCAGACGGGACAGCGAACCGAAGAAAAGAAGCGTCCGCATTTTCCGCAAAAGCGCGCGCTTTGGGGCACTTCCGCTCCGCAGTTTTCGCAAAAGAATTTGGCTTGAGTTTTATGATTTTGCGCCATCGATTGTTCCGCTTTAAGTTAACTTTAATTCTAGGAATTTGCCGTTGGACAAAACCTTGGCGCTGACATATCTGTAGGCTTTGTTTTCGCCAAAGGTTGCGTTAGCGATTGAGTCGCCGGGGTTAAGGTTTTTAATAAGGTCAGGAATGTCGCTTGTAAATTCTATGCGATTGTCTTGGACGCTCTTGACCGAGCCTGTGATCAGGCTTTCGTTTTTTGGGTTTGTAAAGACCAGCTCAAACTTTGGTCCGTTTGAAACAAAGCCAAAGGCTTGCTCGCTTTTTCCGGCCAAATATTTTTCGACTTCTTCCAATCCTTTCTCGTCAAGAGAGTTGAACATGCCGAACACGCCCAAAGATCGCGCCTTGGACTTTTCATCGTCGCTCATCGGGCGTGAGTTGTAAAGGATCACTTTTGGAACGACTCCGCCAATTCCGCTTTTTGTAAATTGGACAAAGGTTTTCCAATGCCTTGGATATTCCGCTGTTGAAATGACGACCATGTCCGGCGCTATTTCCTCAACATTGTCCAAGGCTTTTAAGAGCCAACGGTAAGTGATGATTTCCGCTCCCGACTTTTTTATTACAGGAACGAGAGCGTCGATTGTTTTGTCTTCTTCGGCGATTAAAAGAACTTTCATTCTGTTCCCAAATTGTTTACGCTATAGCCATAGATTCGCCAAATGCCGTCGCGCTGGCGAACGTGATAAATGTATTCTTTCTTTTCGTAATAGTTCTTGTACTTGAACCATTCGTAGACAGTTACCGTTCCCTCGGTTTGAGAGTAGTTTGTTCTCTTGATTTCAAAGCGCTCCGGAATCGCGACGATGTCTTTTTCGATCGTGTCGGCCATAAGCGAGGCTTTGTAATCGTTGATCATCTTCTCTCCGTCTTCGGCGCTTGACGCGGCGTACTTGTTGCGGCGCAAGGGGTCCGACTTGAGCATTTCTTCCAAGTCAATGTAAAGGAAGAACTGGTCCCACAATGTTTTTTGCCTTGCGACGATTGTCTGCTCGACAACCTTGTCGGGAGAGATTTGTTCGGGCTGCAAAATCTCAGCGGTTCCCATTGCGACGGGGATGAAGCTTGAGGACGCGGCCGAAGGAGTGGGGCGAACTTCGAGCGTCAAGCGGTTGGACTTAAGCTCGATGTATTTTGACTTGTAAAGCTCAGGATAGAACGAAAGCTCAATGTAGTAAACGCTGGGCTCGTTAAAGTTCAAAAAGTTTTTGGCGTTTTCAACAAAGGAATATTCCTCGCCGGTCTCAAGCGAAATCTCTCTAAAGTAAACAGTTTGGTTTGTCGTTCGCTTTCTGATAAGCGAGTTGGTCTGCTCCAAGCGAGTGTTTTTTACGGTAAAGGCCGAAAAGTCAACGCTGAACATTCTGTCGTCGGCCAGCTTAAAGCGCAAGGTTTCCGTTCCCGTGTTCTTGATCGTCACGTGAACAAAAATCGGATTGTCCTCCGCGCTTCCAGGGTAGTACATGGTTCTGTCAAAAAACTTGATTGAAACGCTTGCCTTTGAAAAATCAGCAAAGACACTATGGGCAAAAAGGGCCAAAACTGCTATAATCAAAAAAGACTTTTTCATGAAAACTCCTTTTTTTATTATCGGTATTTTTTATGCATTCATTAGATAATATAGTAACAACTAAATTAAAAAAATGGCAAGAGCTAAACGCTGTTTTGGCAGCGCTTGGGCAAAAAGACGGCCAGGCGTTTCCGGCGCAAATCGAAGGGCTGGACGGCTCCTTGGCGTCGTTTTTTATAAAGGCCTATCTTGACCAGCGCAAGTCAGAAAAAATACAGGCCGCCCAATACGGAAGCGGCGCCCAGAGCGCCGGCAGCCTGGACCTTTTGGCGGTGACCGCAAGCGAGCGGGACGCCTTGGAGTTAAGGCAAGACTTGGAAAGCGCGGCTCCCGACGCCGAGATCTATTACCTTCCAAATTGGGGAACGGTTCCCTACAGGCCAGCCTCAAAGGGCGGAGCTGTTTTTGGAGAAAGAGCCGCCTTTTTGTCGCGCCTTTTGCTTAGGGACAATTCGCCCTTAAATGTAAAGCCAAGGATTTTTCTTGTTTGCCTTAGGGACTTGCTTTCGCCGGCGCGCGATCCAGAGGCCTTAAGAAAAAGGTCCGTGGTTTTGAAAAAAGGGCAGAGCATCGACACGGAAAAGCTTAGCGAAACCTTGGTTCAAAACGGATATTTTAGAGTGCCCAGGGCCAGCGTTCCCGGAGAGTTCGCGCTTAGAGGCGAGGTCTTGGACATCGTCTTTCCTGGGGACGGAAAGGGCGTCCGCGTGACTTTTGACTTTGACTCGATTGAAAAAATCAAGACCTTTATTCCAGACACCCAAGTGACCGAGAAAGAAATCGACAGCGCCCTTGTCTTTCCGATGAAGGAATGTTTTTTTGACGGAACGGAAATAAAAAATTTAAGAGAAAAAATCCAAAAATACAAAGAAAAATGTATAAAAAATAATACAAGTTTAGAAGATTTTGAAGAAAACAGTCTACAAAATGATACAAGTTCAGGCGTTTTCTTGCCGTTCACCGAAAAGGCGGAAGAAAAGCTTGAGGAGCGCCTTTTGGAGCTGGAGGAGTTTGGCTCTTGCGAAGGCGAAGAGCTGTTTTATCCGCTGGTTTTTAACAATTCCTTAATTGATTATTTGCCGTCGGGCGCCAGCGTGATTTACTTTGACTTTGACCGTCAGTTGAACTCGCGCGAGTCATTGCTTAGGGAATGGTCGTCCTTGTACCGCAAGGCCCGCCTTGACGAGCCGTGTTTTCCGCCAAAAATGGCTTTGTATGATTTTGAGGCGATCTTGCCAAAAGCCCAGCGTTCGATAATGCTTAGAACTTTGCATGCGGATTTGCAGGGCGTTTCCTTTGCCCAATCCTTTAACTTGCATGCGGAGCCTTCCAGAAGTTTTTTTGGCAACATAAACTACCTTAAGGAGCAAATTGAGTCCCTGCAAAAGGATGATTTTGACGTCGTTGTTTACGCCGACAACGAAAACCAAGCCTTAAGAATTAATGAAATACTTTCCGAAGCGGCTAATTTTGACGGAAGGCCCTTGGTCATTGTTCCAAAAGCGCTTTCCGCCGGCTTTTCAATTCCAGACATTAAGCTTATTGTAATCCAGGAGAACGAGATTTTCGGCCGCCGCAAAAAGGCGCCAAAATCGATTAAGAGCGCAAAAAGCGTTCCCATCGACACTTTTGTTGAGCTTACGCCAGGCGACGTCGTTGTCCACGTTAATTACGGCATCGGACTTTTTAAGGGCATCGAGCGCGTAAAAAGCGGCGGCCTGGAGCGCGATTACATCAAGCTTGAGTACGCCGACGAGGACGTGGCCTTTGTTCCGATAGAGCAGGCGAACCTTGTCCAGCGTTACATCGGAAACGAAGGTGACGCGCCAAAGCTTGACCGAATCGGAAGCAAGGCTTGGGAAAACCGCAAAAGCCGCGTAAAGCAAGCGGTCGAAGAGTTGGCCCAAAAGCTTATAGACTTGTATTCAAGGCGAAAGGCAAGCGTGGGCTACGCCTTTCCAAAAGACACTGAATGGCAAACGGCTTTTGAGGCGGCCTTTCCTTACGAAGACACGCCCGACCAAATCACCGTCACAAAAGAAGTCAAGGAAGACATGGAGCGTCCCGTTCCGATGGACCGCTTGCTTTGCGGAGACGTCGGCTACGGCAAGACCGAAATCGCGATGCGCGCGGCTTTTAAGGCTGTTCTTGGCGGAAAGCAAGTGGCCTTTTTGGCTCCGACAACGATCCTTGCCGAACAGCATTACGAGACTTGCTTGGAGCGCTTTAAGAATTTTCCGGTTTCGATCGCGATGCTCAGCCGCTTTGTAAGCAAGGCCGACCAAAAAAAGATTTTGGAAAAGCTTAAGGCTGGCGGCGTGGATATTATTATCGGAACGCATAAAATCATTCAAAAGGACGTGCAGTTCAAGAACTTGGGCCTTATGATAATCGACGAAGAACAGCGTTTTGGCGTTAAGGACAAGGAAAAGCTTAAGACGATAAAAAACAACATCGACTGTCTTGCGATGAGCGCCACGCCGATTCCAAGAACCTTGCACATGAGCTTTTTAAAGATCCGCGACATGAGCCTTTTGACCACGCCGCCGCAAAACCGCCAGGCGATAGAAACAGTCATCGATCCTTACAACGACGAGCGAGTCGCCGCCGCCATCCGCGCCGAAGTTGACCGCGGAGGCCAAGTCTTTTACTTGCACAACCGTGTTGAGACTTTGGAAGAGACCAAGAAAAAGTTGGAGCGCTTGGTTCCCGAGATGCTTATAGACACGGCGCACGGCCAGATGACAAGCGACGAGCTTGACGACATTTTTAGGCGCTTTAAAAACGGCGGCTTTCATGTTTTGGTCGCGACGACAATCATTGAAAACGGAATCGACATTCCAAACGTAAACACGATAATCATAGACCGCGCCGACATGTACGGCGTTTCGCAATTGTACCAGCTGAGGGGGCGGGTAGGGCGCAGCGACCGCAAGGCCTACGCCTATATGTTCTATCCCGAAAATCGTTCGCTTAGCGAAGTTGCGATGAAGCGTTTGCAGGTGATAAGCGACTTTACCGAGCTTGGAAGCGGATTTAAAATCGCGATGAAGGATTTGGAGCTGCGCGGTGCTGGAAATCTCTTGGGCCGCGACCAGTCGGGCAACGTATACTCTGTCGGCTTTGACCTTTACTTGCGCTTGCTCAACGAGGCTGTGGAGCGGCTTACGGCGCAAAAAGAATACGTTCCGCAAAACGAAGTCTTGCTTGAACTGGATTACACAGGCTTTATACCGGACACTTACGTTTCAAATCCCCAGGTCAAGATGGAGATCTACAAAAAAATTGCCGGCGTTACAAGCCGCCAGGAATTGGATGCTGTTTACAGCGAACTTAACGACCGCTTTGGCCCCGTTCCCGAGGAAGTGTCAAGCCTTTTGACTTTGGCCGAGATAAAGATAATCGCCGCGTCCTTGTACATAAGCTCTATAAAGGAACGGCAGGGCTTCGCCAGGGTTGAGTTTAGCAAGGTAAAGGACATTAGCGTGGAAAAGCTTATGAACTTGATTAAGGCTAATCCGGGAACCGTAAAGCTTGATCCCGCCCATTCAAACGCGATATTGCTTCAAACTGGAAAGATTGGCCTTAAAGAAAAAGGCGCCTTTTTGTCCGAGATGCTCGAAAGTCTCGCATAGGAACGAGTCAAGGCGCGCTTCGCTTTAGGCAATAAAAAAACGGTTGGCGTAAAACCAACCGTTAAAGTCGGGCTAACCGAATTCGAATCGGTGACCTCTTGCCCCCCAGACAAGCACGCTAACCAGCTGCGCTATAGCCCGATGTGTAAAAACTATAATATCATATTTTAAAAAATGTTTCAAGTGGGAACGGCGGCAAAAAGCAAGATTTTTCGCATAAAAACGGCCTTTATAATATTTTGGTAGACAGAATATGCGTTATGGGAAGTAAAGTGTGCGGGCGAAAAATGCTTGTAGCGTCCGCTAGGACGCGGTGAAACCGCTCGAACCATCGATTGTTGTCTTGTTTGCAACGGCACGAGTGAATCACTCTTGGTGCATAAAGGCAAAGTGTCTGTAGTTTACGCTCATCATTATTCCGACGCAGACCATCGCGGTCCACATCGACGATCCGCCGTAAGAAAGGAATAGCAAGGGAATTCCCGTAATCGGCATGATGCCCATAACCATTCCTACGTTGACCATAAAGTGAAAAAAGAACAAGCTCAAGATGCCCGAGGCCACATAATAGCCGTAGTGGTTTGTGGTGCGGCGGATGATAAGAATCATTCTGCCCATCAAAGAAAAATACAAGGCAAAGACGATAAAGCCGCCTAAAAAGCCGGCTTCTTCTGATAAGATGCTAAAGATAAAGTCGGTGGATTGTTCAGGCAAAAATCGCAAGTGGCTTTGGGTTCCGCGCAAAAAGCCTTTTCCAAAAAAGCCGCCGGCGCCGATTGCGGTCTTGGATTGGATGATGTTCCAGCCGGATCCTTGCTTGTCTGTGTACGGGTCAAGGAAGATGATTAAGCGCTGGATTTGGTAAGGCTTTAAGACTTTTGTTACGGCAAGCGAGCATACCAAGGCTCCAAAAATGATCGCGCTTGCGTATGTGATCCAAAAATAATACTTATTATGTCGGAAGAATAACATTCCCAAAAGTCCGATCAAAGTGATGGCTCCAAAGCCGGCGGTAAAGAGAATGCGGATCTTTTTTACTGTAAGAATGCTCAAAAGCGCGTATGTGTGGCCTGCGATTTGATCTTGCCACACAGGAAGAATGGCAAGCAGGACTGTAAGCATTCCAAAAGACAGCATGCCCAAAATGTATCTTAAGGGAACCCCGGCCGCAAAGCACATAAAAAAGAAAATTGGAATGTAAACGCTGGCGGTTCCCAAGTCGGGCTGGATTAGAATCAAGCCCATTGTAAAGCTCATTACAAGAAAGGCTCCCCAGAATCTTCTTCTTTCGTTCCATTCTTCGGTTTTATGGAAATACCAGCCTAAGAAAAGTATGTAAACAATTTTTCCAAACTCTGACGGTTGGATTCCAAACTCGCCTATTCCAATCCAGCTTTTTGCGCCGTTTATGGTTTTGCCGAATATTCTTGTCAAAATCAAAAGAATTATCAACACGCCAAAAACAATGCTTATGTAGCGCTCAAAATTTCTGTAGTCATATATCGCGGCGGCAAAAAGCAATGCCAAGCCAAGAATAACCCAAATAATTTGTTTTACATATTCTTTTGTAACAAGCTGGCCCTGTTGGTTAATCGCGCTTGAATATATAAAGCATATTCCTATGACAGTCAAAAGCAAAACGCAAAGAAGCATTACCCAGTCAATTAGTTGTAGAAATTTTATTTTCATCGTTCTACCCTACTCTCTTGAATCGTTTGACGCTTGGTCGGTTTGCTTTACTAGATATTGCCAGCCCAAGGCTTCCACTGACTCTTCGTATGTTTGGCCTGCGAATATTCCCTGCATTGTTATGTTTGTGGCGTATGGCGCCCACCAAGAATATTTATTCGCCGCTTCTACAATTGTCGCGACGACGATTCTGTCTTCAATTGGTCCGTCGTACGGAGCGTAAGCCAAAAGCCAAGAGTGCCAGCTGTCCTTGTAGCCGGTGACTTCGGCGGTTCCTGTTTTGGCCGCGATTTTTACAACTTTGTTAAACAAGGAATGTTTTGCGGAACCGTTTGTGACTGTCCAGCGCAAGTCGTCCTGAAGCTCTTTCCAAAGCGCGGGCTCAAAATTCGTTGAGTGCAAAACTTCCGGCTCAACTGTTTGAATAACTTCGTCCGTTACAGGATCGCGAACCTCTTTTAGCAAGTGGGGCTTGTAGATTTTTCCTTCGTTGGCGACCATCGCCATTACGTTTGCGACTTGCAAGGGCGTCGCCGTCGTATAGCCTTGTCCGATTGAAACGGCCATCGTGTCGCCGCCAAGCCAACGTTCGTGGTAACGTCGTTCCTTCCATTCCGGCGAAGGTATAAAGCCCTTTGATTGGCTTGGAAGGTCGACTTGCGCGCTGGCTCCGTAGCCGAACATCTTTGCGTATTGAGCGATTTTTTGAATGCCCAAATTTTCGCGGCCAACTTGCCAATAATAAATGTCGCAAGATTTTGCAAGGGCGTTTTTTAGGTCAACATAACCATGGCCCGGCTTTAAAACCCAACAGTGGTAAACGCGGCCGCCATATTCGACTTCGCCCTTGCATTCAATTTTTTCGTAGCTTGGAAAAGCCTTTTCGTTTAGCAAGGCCGCGGTCATTACAATTTTAAATGTTGAGGCCGGCGGATATTGGGCGTTTACGGCGCGATTCAAGAGCGGATTGAATTCATCTTGGGTAAGTTTTGAATATTCTTCGGCGGCGTTTTCGTTGTTAAAAAGGTTTGAGTCAAAGTAAGGGTAAGAAACCATCGCAAGGATTTCGCCTGTGCTTGGCTTTAACACAACCATCGCGCCGATTCTTTTTCCAAGCGCCTTTTCCGCCAATTTTTGTATGTCGGTGTCGATCGTAAGGACAAGTTTTTTTCCGGACGTCGGCGGAATGATGGTGGGCGCCTCTGACAAAATGCGGCCGCGAACGTCAACGGTGCGCTGCTCCACTCCGTCCTTTCCTTGCAACAAGGCGTCGTATTGGCGCTCGATTCCGGTCTTTCCAACAACGCTGGCGCGCGAGTATCCTTTGTTGTACATAAGGGCGTATTCCTCGCGCGTAATGTCTCCAACGTAGCCCAAGATATGAGAGAAAGAGCCAGTTTCGATGTAGTTTCTCATTGGCTTTGAAATCCATGTGACGCCGGGAAGGTCGTTTATGTTTTCGGCGATGTTGGAAATTGTTTTAAAGGGAACGTTTGTCTTTACTGTGATTCGATTAAAGGATCTTCTTACATTTTGCGGAATCAAGTCGTCGATGTCGCTTTTTTTTACAGAAAGGTATTCGGCCAATTTTGCAAGAACGGTGTCGTAATAATCGCGGGGAATTTCGCCGGGAATGACTTCTACCGCAAAAGAGTCTGTGTTGATAACCATCGCGGAGTTGTTGTTTCGGTCGTAGATTTCGCCGCGTTGGGCTGTTATTACTGTGTTGCGGGTAGAAACGACTTTTGACGCCCTTCGGTAGCTTTCGCCGTGAACGACTTGCATGCTAAAAAGCCGCATCGTGTAAATGACAATTATCGAGGCAACCATTAAGAAGAATACAAAGACAACAAGCGACTTGCTTCTAGCCATCAAGAAATTCCTCTTTGTGGCGGAACGATAAAGGAATCAAATCCGCGCAACAGTTTGATGACCAAGGGAGCCAAGAAAGTGTTCATCGCAAGCTCAAGCGCGAACACAGATGAGAATATGTTGTACGAGTTAACATAGTTGGGGAACAAAAGCGACACAAGGTAAATGATCAAAACTTTAAGAAGCGTCGCAAAAAAGCCGGCTATGATGTTTACCAAAAAGCTTTCGTAGTTCATCATGCGGTGGAAGAAGCCGCCGGCAAAGCCGACCAAAGTTCTTACCAAACAATTCAAGCCAAAGGGGCTTCCGCTTAAAAAATCCAAAAGCAGGCCCGAAGCGAAACCTGTGATTTCTCCCGCGACTTTTCCGTTCCTAATTGAAAAATACAAAACGCAAAGCAAGAGAAAGTCTGGAATCGCAGGCAAAAAATAAATGTTGGAAAGCAAGGCGGTTTCGATCAATACGAATACAATTAGAATTATAAAGCTTGAAATATATGATTTAATCATTGCCCTCGCCCTCCTCCGCTTTCTTGTCGTTTGGAGATTTATGGTCGATTACCAAAACTGTTTCCAATCTAGAAAAATCGATTATCGGCGAAAGTTCGATGGCAAGCGAAGTGTCGTAATTTAAAACTTGAACGTGAGAAATTGTTCCGATCGGAATGTCGGCCGGATAGTTTTCGTTTTCGCCGCTGGTTACGATTACGTCTCCAAAGCGCAATTCGTCGATTACGCGCTTTTTGATGTATTCCATTTTTAACGGAAGCGTGTCAGAGCCGTTGCCGCTGACCAAACCGATGTCGCGCGTGTTTTGAACCCTGGCGGATATTGAAGAGTTAAAGTCAAAAACCGGCATTATTTGCGCCGTTGTGTAGCCAACAGCGATTACTTTTCCGACGATGCCGATGTTGCCGCCCTGAATCGCGATGACGGGCATATTTTTTTTGATGCCGTTCCTTGAGCCCTTGTTGATCACGATTGTTGTGTACAAGTTGTCGGCTCCGCGCGAAATAATGTTGGCGGCAAAATTCTTTACAGCCAAGCTTTGAGAAAAATCAAGCTGCTCTTTAAGTCTTGCGTTTTCTTTTCGGATTTCGGAGTTGGATCGTTGCATGTATTCGTAGTCTTTCATTTTTTCAGAAAGGACTTCGTATTGTTTTCGCAACTCCGCCAATTCTTTTACAGCGTTCACTGAATTTGTGATCGAACTTGTAACCGTGTTGATTCCATTTTGAACAGTGGAAAAAATATTAAAGCCGATTTGCCTAAAATTAAGGATAAAGCCGCCGGAGGAAAACGACATCATCACCGTTGAAACAATCAGCAAAAACGCGAGAAGAAATTCTGAAAAATGCAAAACAAAAAAAGGCTTTTTTTGCATTTTGCTTATACGTTCAAGTTGTCGTAAATGGATCTGTCTGTTGACATATCCTTAAAGAGTTCAAAGGCCTCGCCCGCTCCAAGCGCAACGCATTCAAGAGGCTTTTCGACCAAGATTACAGGAACGTTCGTTTCTTTTGAAATAAGCTTTGGCAAGCCCTTGAGCATTGAGCCGCCGCCTGTCATTACGATGCCGCGCTCGATGATGTCGGCCGCCAATTCCGGCGGAGTGTGTCCAAGCGTTGTCTTGATTTCTTCAACGATGCGGTTGACCGGCTCCTTAAGGGCTTCGCGAACTTCGACGCTGTCGATTTCCAAGCGGCGCGGCAAACCGTTTGTCGCGTCGGCTCCCTTGATTTCCATCTTTTCGATGTTGCGGTCGCTGGAAGCGTTTCCGATTTCGATCTTAAGGCGTTCGGCTGTTTGCTGGCCGATTGTAAGGCCAAACTTTTGCTGAATGTGCTTTACAATCGCTTCGTCAAACTTGTTTCCGCCGACGCGGATAGAAGAAGTGATTACCATTCCGCCCAAAGAGATTACTGAGATTTCCGCCGTTCCGCCGCCGATGTCGCAAATCATATGGCCGGCCGGCTCGTGGATTGGAATCTTGGCGCCGATAGCGGCCGCGAGGCTTTCTGGAATTACCTCGACTTCGCGGGCGCCCGCTTTAAGGGCCGCTTCGATTACGGCGCGCTTTTCAACTTCGGTGATGCAAGACGGAATGCCGATCTTCATTCTTGTAGAAGTGAAGAATCTATGTTTGGGAATTATTTTTGAGATGAAGTACTTGATCATCTTTTCGCATGAGTCGATGTCGGCGATAACTCCGTCGGCAAGCGGCCTGGTCGCGATGATGTTGTTTGGAGTCTTCCAAAGCATGCGCTTGGCTTCGGCTCCAACCGCTACAACCTGGTTGGTTCCCTTTTCAACCGCAACAACGGAAGGCTCGTCGATGACAATGCCTTTTCCGCGCACGTAAATGAGCGTGTTGCAAGTTCCTAAGTCAATTCCTATGTCGGTTACAAAACTGTTAAAAAACATATTTCCCCCAAAGTCTATTTTACTTATATTGTTGAATTTTTTCTAGCGCTTCAGCGTGATTTACTTGAATTCTTAGCGTTTTTCTCCATTCGGCCCTGGCTTTGACTAAGTCGCCTTGCGCCTCGTATATCAAGCCAATGCAATAGTGGGCGTCGGCGTAATTTTGGTTTTTTTGCAAAATGGCGTCAAATTCCTTTTGGGCGCTTTCATAGTCTTGTTCGTTAATCAAAATCTTTCCAAGCAAGGCTCGGCTTTTTATTGTCAATGAGTCGTCTGTTGACCTTTGGATGATTTGGAACAAGTATTGCTTTGCCGCGGAATTTTGCCCCGCTTTTTGGTACTGTTCCGCAATGGACAAAAGCAAGGCGTCACTTTCTCTATGCAATAGAGCCTCGCTAAAGGCGGCGATGCTTTCCATTGTCATTCCCAACTGAGCGTAGCTGAGACCCAAATATTCCGGAATGTCGTCCGCCTTGTAGCCCAAAAGCCTGGCTTCGTTTAAGTGGTAGGCGGCCAAATCCGCGTAGTAATGGTATGACGAGATTGAGTCTTTGTAAAAGTAAGCTTTGCCCAACATATATTGGATTTGGCCCAAAGTTTTTTTCTTTGCGTCCATCAACGCCAAGCGCAAGCAATGAATTGATTCGTCGATGTATTCCTGCGCCTGCTGGGATTCTGTTGCGGAAACAGCAAGATAAAAGGCCGCGTAGCCTCTGTAAACTAAAACCGTGTTGTTAAAGGGCTTTTTTTCCAATAAGACCGAACCGGTGTCGTAAACCGCCTGGTAGTCGTATTCCTTCCATTTGTCGGAAAGCATTGTGATTGAAGGCTTTGTATGAATATTTTTGCTAATCGCTTTTTGAATAAACCGGCCCGCAAACACGACAAGCGTTATGGCAAGGGCAATGCCTAAAATAATGGGGACAAGGCGGTTTTTGCTTTTAATGATTGTTCTATAATTTTTAAAAGAAAGATTCACCCGCTTGTTCCCCTTAAAAAAAAGCAGAAGAAATCGTAAGCCGGGTTCTGGCAACTATGAATGAATCATAGCCATAACCATCTATCCGAGTTTTTGGTCGCCCAAAAACTTTAGCGGTCTACCCGCGGCTTATGTCCCGGAATGACAGCCGCTTCTTGACCTTGCTCCAAATGAGGCTTGCAATGCGGCGTTTGTCGCCAAACGCCCGGTGGTCTCTTACACCGCCTTTTCACCCTTACAAGTTCCGCTTGCGCAAAAACTTGCGGTTTGTTTTCTGCTGCGCTATCTGTAGAACAAGGGGTTATGCAAAAAATTGCAACTACCCTTCTTCTCCCGGTAATTACCCGGCATTTTTTCCGGCGGAGCCCGGACTTTGCCTCACCGTTAAAAAATATCATGATTAATTAACGGCGCGGTTATATTTCTTCTGCAATTAAGCCTTATTCTTCAGACTCTTCATCGTCAGAGTCTTCGATTTCTTCCTCGTCCTCATCGTCGAGCAAGTCATCGTCTTTAACATCGTCTTCGTTATCGTTGATGTCGTCGTCTTCATCTTCGTCGTAAGCGTCGCTTTCGTCATCCAAGTCAGCAAGGCTTCCGGCAGTGTCCATTGTGAAGTAATCTTCCTCTTCGCCCTCTTTGGTCTCTTGCCAGCGCAAGATTCTGCTGCAGTAGGGGCAGAACAAGATTTCATTTTCTTCACGAACTTCAAGCGCGAACTGGGCGGGCAAAATCATATGGCAGCCGCCGCAAACGCCGTTCTTTACATAAACGATTCCTTCGTTGTTGCGCTGGATGATGCGCTGGAACTTGTATGTAATTTCCGGATCGATGTTGGCCGAAATGTTGGCTTCTTTCTTTTCCAACGAAGCAAGCTCTTTTTTGAGGCTGCCGGCTTCTTTGTCCAAAGACGCGCGGGCTTCGTTCAAGTCTTTTTCCTGAGACTTAATCCAGCTTTCGTCGGCTTTGATCAACTCGTCAAGTTCGGCCAAATTCTTTTCTTCTTTGTCCAATTCCTTGCGAAGTCCGCTTTCCTTGTCGCTGGCTTCTGAGATTTGCTTTTCAAGCGCTTCGTATTCGCGGTGGGTGGAAATGTTGTCCATTCCCTTTTCGCCTTCTTCGCGCAATTTGACGGCTTCTTCCAATTCGTCTTTTAAGCCGTCGACCTTTTTCTTCAACTCTTCATACTTGGAATTCTTTTCAATGTATTCCTTTTTGAGACGGGCAAGCAATTCTTCTTGCGTTTCCAACTGTTTGGGCACGTCTTCAATCTTGGCCTGAATCTGGTACTTTGCAGACAAAACGACCTGAAGCTTTTCCAAATTGTCAAAAACTTTTGTATCAAGTGTCTTTTCCATTTGACATTCCCCTTACCTTAATTAAAAAAATATACAATATAATGAAAGAAATTGCAAGGGCTTGAAAATCCTTGCAATTTACGCAAATCATATTTCGATGTAGTCCCTTAAGCCGGTCGCCCTTCTTGGGTGGCGCAAGCGGCGCAAAGCCTTGGCCTCGATTTGTCTGATTCTTTCGCGCGTTACGTTAAAGTACAGGCCAACTTCTTCCAAGGTCAAGCAGTAGCCGCCTTCAAGGCCAAAGCGCATTTTAAGAACTTCTTGCTCTCTGGGCGGAAGCGAAGAAAGGACCCCGCTAAGTTGCTCCTTAAGGAGCGTGTAAGCTGTCTGGTTTGCGGGATTCTCAACTTCCTTGTCTTCGATGAAGTCTCCGAGCAATGAATCCTCTTCTTCTCCAATCGGCGTTTCCAAAGAAATTGGCTCGCGGGCAACGTTCTTTACTGTCTTTACGCGAGCGACTGCCCAACCCAACTGCTGGGCGATTTCGTCGTCGGTGGGTTCGCGGCCAAACTTTTGCATAAGGTTTCGGCTTTCGCGGACAACCTTGTTGATTTGCTCGATCATGTGGACAGGAACGCGGATCGTTCTGGCCTGGTCGCTGATGCTGCGGGTGATAGCCTGGCGAATCCACCAAGTTGCGTATGTGGAGAACTTGTAGCCCTTGCGGTACTCAAATTTTTCTACAGCCTTGATCAAGCCGATGTTTCCTTCCTGAACCAAGTCAAAGAACTGCAAGCCGCGGTTTGTGTATTTTTTTGCGATGGCTACAACCAAGCGCAAGTTTGCGTTGATCAAATGGTTCTTGGCGTTTTCCATCATCTTGCGGCCGCGCTCGATTTCCTTTTCCATCTTGAGAATGTCTTCGATGCTGTTTTCAAATTCAAACTCAAGGCGAACCAAGCGGCGCTCGATCTTTTGAATCTTGGAATAAACTTCGCGAATGTCGTCGGCGTTCATTCCCAATTCTTTTTCAAGCTTGGCGCACTCGTTGCGAATGGCAAGCCTTCTTCCCAAGCGGCGCAAATCAGCGGGATCCTTTACGCGCAATTCCTTCATGCGCTTTTCCTGCTGGTGCTGGTATTCCTCGATTTTTTGCTTTGCGTCGATGAATTCCGTTGAGAATTTTTCAAGCTCTTCTGTTTGAATCTCGGCCTTTTGGAGTGACGGCAAGATTTTTTTCTGAAGCTTTAGGATGTCCTTGTTCTCAAGAATTTTTACGTTTGAGTCTACTTCAAACAATTGGCGCTTGAGAGTCATGTATTGCTTGATTTCGGGCAAAACAGGCTTAAGGTATTCCGAGTAGGCGCTCTTAAGACGGCGCTTTTCGGCCATCTCTTCGTTGATTTCCTTGCGAGGCCTGCCCTGCTCGTGCATGTCGATTCTTTGGAAAGCCTTTTGGGCTACGGCAAAGAATTCCGGAATCAATTTTCCCGAACCCTTGATAACGTCTTTAATGATGTTTTCGCCGCTTTCCATTTGTTTTGAAAGAGTGACCTCTTCGTCGGCGGTCAAAAGGTTTTCTTTGCCGATGTCGCGCAAGTAAAGGCGAATCGGATCGTCTGTGTTGGCGCCGTCTTTGTCAGAGCTTACCAAGCGCTTTTTAGAAGTCATCGCGGCTTCTTTTTCCGCCTGTTCGGCAATTTTGGCCTCTTGGTCTTCGGCAATGTCAGCGTCTTCGTCGTCTACGACAAGGTTGTCCTCGTCTTCGTCGTCGGGCAAATCAGGCGGAAGCTCTTCTTGAATGAGAATTCCGCGCTTTTCAAGTTCCGCCATCAAGGCTTCGCTTTTTTCTTGGTCATTGACTACATCTTGTCCGAGAATGTCGGAAATTTCGTCCCAGTTAAATTCTTTTTTGCCCTTTTCCGTAATCTTAGAAAGCAAAGAGTCAAGCTCTTCTTTATCCATTTTTTTCCCTTACTTTTTTTGCATTTGGATTTGTTTGTCCAACTGCGAAATTTCGGAGACTAGCGTTTTGAGGTAAATTTCATCATCAGGAGTTGTTGGGGTAAAATCCCTAAGGCGTTCGTTCAATTTCTTGCGTTGACGCTCCAATGCATTCCTTTTGATTAGTTTTATGCTGTCCAAAACTATACGGTTAAGCATTTCCTTGAATTCCGCTTCGCTTTGGTCTTCTTTTTTGGAAAACTCTCCGCTTGCGGTAACCGCGGTGACCATTTGTTGAACGTTCACATCGCACAGTTCCAACACAGACATATATGAAAAATTACCCTGCTTGTAACGCTCCTCCAATTTTATAAATAATTCTTTAGCCAAGGGGTCTTCAAAGTCATCGCTGCTAAGTTCGAGCCGCATTTTTTGATACTCATCGGGATTGGAAAGAACGGCTAGAACGGCCCTAAGCTCTGCGTTCAATTTGATAGGCTGAGCTTTATCGCCGTCAGACTGTTTTGACCTTAAATCCAGACGCGAGCGCGCTTGGCTGCGATTGTTGAAGTCTCTTCTAACGGCCTCCGGCGAAAGATTAAAGGCCCCGGCCAACTGGTCAAGGCTTGATTCTTTCTGAATGTCTGATTGCAGGGAATCCACGTACGGAAAGAAAGCCAAGGCGGCTTTTGTTTTGTCTTCTGGAGACTCCGACGGATATTGCGCCTTTATTTTAGACAACAGATAATCAACATCTAATATAGCATTTTGGACCTGTTTCGTCAAGGTTTCGGCCCCAAATTTTATCATAATTTCGGCCGGGTCTTTGCCGCCTTCAAGGCGAATTATCTTTGTCGTAAGGTTGAACTGGCGGCACATAAGGATGGCCCTTTTTGTGGCGTTTTGCCCCGCTCCGTCCGAGTCAAAGGACAGGAGAATAATGTCGCAAAAGCCTTGCAGGATTTTTAGCTGCTGTTCGGTAAGGCTGGTTCCCAAGGGGGCCACGGCGATGTCTATGCCGCATTGATGGTAGGCGATTACGTCCATATAGCCTTCGCACAAAATGGCGGCCTTTTTTTGATGGATTGAGTTTTTGGCAAAGTTAAAGGCGTAAAGGGTTTCGCGTTTATGGTAATGCGGAAGCTCCGGCGAGTTTAGGTATTTTGGCTCGCCGTCGCCCAAAATGCGGCCGCCAAAAGCCACTGCCTGGCCCTTTCTGTCAAAAATCGGAAAAATCAAGCGGCCCGAAAAAAGACACAAGTCCGGGTATTTTTTGCTAAAAAGGCCGGTTTTTTCCAAGAAGGCGTCGGAATAGTTCTTGCCGTTCAAGAATTTTTTAAGCCAGTAGCGGTCGGCCGGAGCGTATCCCAGCTTGAATTTTGCCAAGGTTTCGTCGGTAAGGCCGCGGCCCTTTATGTATTCCAAGGCGCTTTTTCCAGAATCTGTCTGCAATAAAAAGTAATGGAAAGTGCTTGCGATGCGGTCGTATACCTCTCGGATTTGGTCTAAGTCCTCGTCTTTTTTTTGCGGAACAAAGGCGCCGCCTTCGTAGGTGACTTCGATGTTGTATTTTTTTGCCAAATCGTGGATCGCGTCGGGATAGGAAAGCTTTTCCATCTCCATCGTAAACTTGATCACGTCTCCGCCGACGCCGCAGCCAAAACAATGGTAAAATTTTTTTATCGGGTCAACGGTAAACGAAGGCGTCTTTTCGTTGTGGAAGGGACAGCAGCCCCAATATTGCGCTCCCCTTTGGGTGAGATTTGTGTATCCGTTTATGACAGAGACAATGTCGGCGGTCTGGCGAACGCGCTCAATCGTGTCTTGCGAGATGCGGCCGGCCATCAGCGGGACGCCTTCTTTGTTTTGAATATCGCGCCCTGCTCCACATGTTCGGACAAGGTTTTTGTAAAGACGTGCCGGCCGGCGGCTTCGTCCATCAACTGAAAGTAATAGAAGTCGCTTTGCGCCGGTTCCGCGGCGGCTTTGAGCGCCACAAGGCCAGGATTGCATATTGGCGCCGGCGGAAGTCCAGCGTTTAGGTAAGTGTTGTAAGGGCTTTGAATTTTAAGGTCGTCGTAAGTTATGATGTCCGGATGCGGGCGGCCCAAAACTTCGGTGATTACGTACTCCACCGTCGCGCATGAGTACAAGCCGATTCCCTTTTTGATGCGGTTTGAAAAAACGCTTGCGATCAAGGGGGCTTCGTCGGCGGAACGGTATTCGCGCTCGATTATTGAAGCGAGCGTTACGGTTTGCAAAAGCTTTTCCTTGTCGCCCTTCATCGCCGCAAGCGACGGAACTCCCGAGATCTTTTGGTAAAAGTTGTCGGACATAATTTTTACGACTTTTTTTGCGTCGCTGTCCGGCGCCAAGGAATAAGTGTCGGGGAACAAAAAGCCTTCTTGGCCCTTTGCCGCCGCGCGGAAATCCTTGTCGAGGCAAACGCCGGCTTTTTCAAGCCTTTGCGCGATTTTTGAAATCGTCAAGCCTTCTGGAATCGAAACGCTTAAAAGCTCTTCATGGCCTGCCGAAAGCTCCTTGTAAATTTGTCCCGCGTCCATCGAGCTTTTTAAGTCGCAGACGCCCGCCTTTACGCAAAAGATTTCCGGGCTTTGGCCAAGAAGAAGCGCGGCGGCTTTTGGAAAACGGGCAAAAAGATAAAGGACGCTTTTGTTTTTGACGATTTTTTCTTGTTCCAACAAGGCCGCGATTTTTCTTGGAGAGTCGCCCTGCTCTATTTTTAGATGCAAGGATTTTGCGGCGGCTTCTGAGTCGCGCGCTCCGGCCATAGACTTTAAGCCTATAAAGGCTGCGGCCAAAAGGACAAAAATGAGAGCGGCAATTGATATGGCGGCGATCTTGATTTTCTTTATGTTTTTCATGTTCTGTAAATTTTCTCAACCTCGTCTATCGACATGCAGGAATAAACTTTGTTTTGAACTTCCTTTGAAAAATTATACAAACTTTTGGGGATTTTGTCTTGGTTTTCGCGAGCGATCGCGGCCAAGGCCTTGAGTTCCTCGCAAGTGAAATTATATGAAAGGCAAAAAGCTTCGTTGTTCATAGTTCAATCTCCGAGCCTTCTATCGCAAGGTTAACCTTTACTGCTGTTTGCACGATGAACTTGGCGTACCATCTTGCCGCCTGCAGAATGGAATCAAGCTTTTTGTCGTCGTGTTCCGGTTCGTGGTGGAAAAGGAAGATTTTTGAGATTCCCATTTGGGCGGCAAAGTCCACTGCGTAAGAAAATGGCGAGTGACCCCATTGTATTTTGTCTATCGCTTCCTTCATTGTGTATTGGGAATCAAGGATCGCTATGTCCGCGTCTCCAAAGACGCTTTTAACTTCGTTTTCATAGTTGGAGCTGTTCAAGTACAATTCAACGTCGGTGGCGTACACAAATTTTTTGCCGTCTTCAATCGCGGAATAAGCGTATGAGTCTCCAGGATGGCTCATCTTGCAGCAGTTGAACTTTACGTTGCCGATGTTAAATTCTTTTCCGGGTTGAATCGTTATAAATTTTACCCTGTCTTTTACCGCCTCAAAATCGACGGGAAAGAAAGGCGCCTTCATTTGGTTTTTAAAGTTTTTTTCAAAATCCGGGAACGGAGAGTAAATGTCGATTTTTGTTTTGGGGTTAAAAAGCGGGTCAAAAAACGGAAAGCCCTGAATGTGGTCCCAATGCATATGGGAAAACAATATCGAATAATGCCTGTCTTCCGGCGGAACGGCCTTCTTTGCCATTACCCTAAGGCCTGTTCCTGCGTCAAAAATTATATGGTTTCCGTCTTTTGCGACAAGTTGAATGCAAGGCGTGTTTGATCCTGTCGTTCCAAAAATGTATCCAGGGAGAGTTGACAAAAATTTTTGGCGGGCGTCGGAATTTATGATATCCCGGCTTTGGATGCGCATAACCGCCGCAATGATTTTTGCTTGAATTTGTTCTTTTGTTAACGGAGCGGGAATCGAGCCTCTTACTCCCCAAAAAACAATTTTCAAATGCCGTTCTCCAAATCGCGTGTGATTGGAAGGTTGTGTTCGTACAAAAACTTTTGCTCGTCGATTTCTTCTTGCGAACGAAGCCTTCCTGCGTTGATTCCCTTGCAGCTTTTGCCTTCTTCGTTCCAACTTTGCTCGCTTTGAACAATCCACGACCAAAAAGGATAGGTTGAACATTGAACGGGCCTCGCTCCGTACGCTTGGCAGCCGCCTTGCCCCCATAGAACGCAATCATAGTTCTTTTTTTCTAAAAGGGCCAAGGCTTCTTTGTTTCCGTAATATTGAACCCATCGGCAATAGTTCTTTATGAAATCAACTTGACTAATTTTAAACCATTCGGAGAGTCTTGTCAAATCATTTTTGGAAAGATAAACGACGCCAGGGGAAAGTCTGCAACAGTCTGAGCAGCGTTGGCATTCAAAGGAAAGTCCGTTTTTGTAAAAGCAGTTATCGTCAGACAAAGTTCAAATTAAAAGTTTGTGGGGAGTGAAGGATTCGAACCTACGAAGGCTTAGCCAGCAGATTTACAGTCTGTCCCCTTTGACCACTCGGGAAACTCCCCAAAATAAGCTGCCTGTAGGATTTGGACCCACGACCCCGAGATTACAAATCACGTGCTCTACCAGCTGAGCTAAGGCAGCGAATACGTTTGGGTGTCAAACGTAAGTGCCATTTTATTCTTTTTGGAAAAAAGTGTCAAGTCCTTTATGAGTTTTTTCTGTGTTTTCTTGTATAAGTTATTGTAAGGTTTATTGTCTTTTCAACTTCCATTGAGGCGGCAAGGTCTACGTCCCAAATAAATGAAGCCACAAAGGTTTTGCTTTCGTTTTGAACGATGTCTGTGTCCATGTTTCTTCTCTTGATGTTTACGGGGAAGAATGTAACCCCAGCCTCTTCGTTGGGCGTGAACATAAAGGACACGTTGGAGTTGGAGTCGGTGATTTGGACTGCCGACGCCTTTTGAACCAAGCCTTCTTTTACGCTTTTGCAGCACGCTTCGGCGCTGCTGCCGGAAATGATGTCCTGGCCCGAGACAATCTCAATGTTGTACGGCTTGTAGTTTGGGTTAAGAAGGTTCAGTTCGGCAAAGTTTGACTCCACCGCGAATTTTCCCTGCACCGCTATTGGGCCTTCGTTTTTGAGAATGTATTGAACCGTAATGCCGTTGGACTTAATGATGTAATTTTTCTTAAGGAGAATCGGCTGGTCCAAGGTTGAAAACTTTGTCTTTGTTTCAAAATGGATTTCTTGCTTTTGGCTTGAGAACAAAACTTCTTTGTATCTTTTTGCCGAGAACATTCCGTTGCGACAAGGCTCGCCCTTGCAATATTTTTTGGCTTCTTCGTCCTCAAACAAGTGGTCTACGAAAATCCCGCGGAAATAATTGTCGTCAAGTCCGTCGTATTTTTGAACGCGCGAAATGTTGTCGGCGTAGTTTCCGCTGGCCTTCATCACGTCAAGCTCAAAGATCGAGCCGCCGTCGCTTCCGACGCAAACGTTGCATTTTTCCAAGCGGCAGACATATTCCTTAAAGCCGTCGCCGTTGTAGTCGTAGCTGGTGACGGATTCCTTAAAGGCGGCGGAGCATTCGCGAACCAAGCGCTCAGACTCGGTAAGGTTTTTATAAGCGTTTTGTCTTTCTTTGAATGTTGCAAGCTCGTTTGACGAGCGGCAAACATAGGCGTCTCCGCATTGGGCGGCCAAAAGCTTTTCGCGCGCGGCGTTCTTTCGCATCTTGTCGCCGTGGCATTGGTTTACAAGAATGCTTACGTTCATCATTCTGTCAAAAAGAGAATGGCTGGTCTTGTATACTTGCAAGTAGTCGTAAATGTTGGCCGGATAATTGTCCTTTTGCTCCACCGGCTCGTAGGGCGTAAAGCACCAGCGCGCGATGTTTTTGTTTATGCCGGCGTGAATGTAGCAAGGAAGGAATACGCTTGCGTCCTTTACGCAATCATAAGGCAAGTCCAGCGAGCATTTTTGTTCGTTTTGAACCAAGCCAAGCGCTTCTTTCATCCAATCTTTGTTGAGCAAAGTCTTGATTGAGTTTATGTCGTAGGAAACGCAAAGCATTCTGTCGCAGCCTGAGTTTTCGGGATCGCTTTTGGCGGCGGTCTTGCAGGCGGCTGCGATTCTTGCGAACAAGTCTTTTGGGCTTTCGTTCTTTTTTGCGGCCAAGTTTGAGTAGACCGGAAGAATCAAAGTGGACTTGTCCAAGTTGTTCATTACAAGCGGAAGAAAATGGTTTTTGTCCTTTGGCAAAAGGCTTGAGTCAAGCAAGACGTATTCCAAGCTTGCGGCGTCCAAAGTTGTAAGCAAGGATGGATCCCAGCTGTCGCAAAAGAGCGCCGCTCCCCTTGGGCGTTTTCCAAAATTTTGCCTGTGGGCCAATGTAAGCTTTTCGATTTGGGCCGCGCGGTCAACGGGAAAAATCAAGGGGAATATCGGATTGTAGTAGCCGCCGCCAATCATTTCGACTTGCTTTCGAGCGATCAAGTTTTTTAGCAAGTCCAAGAATTCCGGGTTTTTCTTTTTAAAGAATTCGATTTGGGGACCGGTAAAGTAAAATGAGAATTTAAGTTCCGGCATCGCGAATAGAATGGCGCCCAAAGGCTTGTACACGTTTTTGTAAGCCGCCTGATATGAGGAATCGTCTTGAAATTCTGTCGAACTGCCTATGTACTCAAGGCAAACGCGATGCTTTGACATTTTTGGTCTAGTTTAGTATTTTATACCAAGTCTTCCAAAATTTAAAGTCTTTTTTGCTTGGAATTTCCACAATACTTGTTTTTTCCACATTATTTTTGTATTGTACTGACTTTTGGTTTTTGGGAAAAAGCTCGATCAAGTTTTTGGGACAGCTCAAAACGCAGGCTCCGCAACCGCAGCAAGCTTCGGTGACTATTGCCGTTCCCTTGTGAATTTCTATGGCTTGCTGGGGACAAGCGGCCACGCAGTCGCCGTAACCGATGCAATCGTTGATGTTGTCGGTCAAGGAACCGTAGAATTTTGCAATGATTGCGCAGCTGTGGAGGCCGTTGTAGTCAAGTCTAAGGACTTTTTCCTTTGAAGGATCGCTTAAAACGACGGCCCGCTTGTCCGAAACGGGCAAGTTGCTGTCCACTACCCTATAGATGTAGTTTTTTTCGATAGGCGAAAATATAAAGTCCGTGTTTTTAAGAAGCTGATGCTTGATTGCCGGCAAAAATATGTTCGCGATTGCAAACACAAAAAGCGCGATTATTATCAAAAACAAAAACAATAAGAATATCTTTAAAACCATTTTCAATAGCCCGCGTTAATCCAAGAAATGTTTAGCGCGAACAGCGCCATCATTAATATCACTATGCACAAAAAGACCGAAGTCTTTTGCCTAAAAACATCTGTGTTCTTTGACGAGGACAGCTTGTTTGTAAAGGTGAACAAAAATGGAATCAAAATATAATAGCTGGCCAAACAACAAGCGCCGATCACGATCGCCTCAAAGAGGCTTTCGCCTTCGTTCAACGAAAGCAGGACCGTCAAAAATGAAACTGCGAATTCTGATGTGCTTTTTTTTGTGGTCAATTGGAAAATGATTTCAAAGAAAAGGCTGACTCCAGAGAAAAACAGCAATGCGATCAAAGGATACAGTTCCACCAAGCCGGTCGGAACCAACAATAGCTGCATAAAGCAATAAGCCAGCGAGATTGCTGTAAGGACGCATAAGAAGGACTTTATCCAAGTGACAGCGATTTTCTTTCTTGCCAAGCTTGATTCGGCGGCTTGCAAGGTTCCGATTCCGTAAATGAAAATCGCGGAACAAAAGAGCGTGTAAAATAAAATCGAGTTAATTATTCTCATTTTGCAACCCCGCTTTTTCGATCGTGTTCATTTTAATTTGAACCGTCAGCAAGAATGACATGCACAAGAGCAAAACCAACAAGGCTCCGGGAATCGTCGCAAAGAACGAAAGGAAGGCGGTGTCGTATGAATTGAACAAGTATGATTCCTTGATTCCGTTTGGCAACGGAATGGAAACGGTTCCGTATCCCAAAATATCCCTAAGCAAAAAGAAAAGGAGCGAAAAAACGCTGAACCAAAACGTGGTCTCAACGTTGCCCGCGTTTGCGTTGGGCTTTTCTTGGAAAACGTTTGCAAGCAAGAAAACTGAAAGCGCCGGAATGTAAACGCAAAAACTTAATGTAAGCGCGATTACCGGCGAGAAGAAAATCAAAATCTGCTTGAACAAAATCGTCATAAAAAGAATGAAGGAAACAGTCAGAATGTCGGACAGCGTTCCCATCTCAAACTTTTTGATAATGGCAGAAAAGGCGCTTGTAGCCGCCATCAAGATATTAAGCTCAAGAATCAAAGGAAAGCCGTAAGCCAAACGGCCTGGCGCGGCGATCAAAAGCGCGAACGAGGCTGCGATAAAAACAAAGTAAAGGTTCTTTTTCATTTTGAAGCCTCCTGGGCGGCCAAGGCGCGGCGAACAATCAAAGTCGCAGTGTCTGTCCAATAGTCCATCTGGCGGTTGAATTTATTTTCGCTAAATTCACGCGAGACGGAATTGTTAAAGTAAGCGATTCCTTGGAAGCTAGCCTTGTCGTCTTGGAAAAGGAAGACGGCGGGAAGCGGTCCGTAGTAGCTTGTGATTCTTAATATCAAGGCGTAAGATTTTTTTGATGGCATTTTAATGTTTGTGATTTTAAAGCAAGCCGCGCTTACGTCGTAGTTTGAGTTTAGAGGAAGCATTTCTTCGCACTGCCATTCGTTTGCCGGAAAGACTTGCTCAACGGCAAGCCTTAGTCCGTTCTCCCAATTTTTTTTGCCGGCAAAAATCAATCCGACCAAAATTACAAAGAAGGCCAATATGATTCCAGAAAATACTGCGGATTGGGACAGCTGTTTTTTTCCGTTGTCGTTCATTTATTGCCCTCCCCCAATTCAAGCGCCAAAAGCGAAGACAAGCGCTTTCTAAGAGACTTTGTTTCAATGGTTTGCAAGGCTGGCGAAATGATGTTCATGAATAGAACGGTCGCGACCGCTCCAATTGGAGAGGTTCCTGTTCCGCAAAAGATAAAGGCCAAGACGCCGCCAAAGATTCCGTAAAATATTTTTCCGGCCAGCGAGAACGGAACCGTTCCGGGCCAATAAATTAAGAATATTGACGAGAACAAGATTCCGCTTGAAAGCAAGGCCAAAAGCAAGTCGCCTTCCCTTGGACCGCCGCCAGTGAATAACGGAGAGACAAAGCGGACAAGAAGGCAGTACACCAAAAGGAACATCGCGGGAATCTCAATGTTGATAAAGTCAAAAGAGAACAAGAACAAAGACGCAAGCAAAGTCCAAAAGGCGAACCTAAAGGCGGGAATGGCGGCGTGGTTGTCCCAAAAGAGCGAAACGTATCCGTTGGGAATTGAAACGTCAAAAAGGCTGAAGATTGAATCGTTCAAAAAGAGAGTGATCTTTTCGTCAACGCCGTTTGTCAAAAGCGCTCCGTCAATCAAATTGAGCGACGGATTTTTGGAAAGCAATTCCGCTCCCGAAATTGTAAAGCCGCCAAAGAACAAGTGGCCGACAAACCAAGCGCCGATTACGGAAAGCGCCACTGGGTTGACCCAAGAAACTCCGGAGTTTCCAAAGATGTTCTTTGCCGTGTACAAGAAAAGGAAGGTTGTGAAAAAGGCGCTTAAAATCGGAAACTCTGGCGGCAAGAAAAGTCCGACCAAAGTTCCTGACAAAAGAGCGTACGCCGCCGACAAGCTTACGTTCTTCTTTCTAAAATAGTTTCTGCATTCGCTTGCCAAGGCTCCCAAAACGGAGGCCAACACTAAAAGCAGCGACCGATAGCTTGCGCTTGCGAAAAGCATCGCGATTTGAGGAACGAGCGCGCACCAAAACAAAAAGGTTCTTAAGGGCGCGGATTTTGAAAAACTTGTAAAAGGCGCTAGTGAAACTTTGCTATGCATTTTGCCTGTCCTTTAATATTTTTACAATTTCCGCCAAGGGAAGCTTTGTGGGGCACGCGGAATTGCAAACTCCGCATTCAATGCACAAGAGGCTGGCCCTGATAAAGTCCTGGGGAATCTTGATTGATTTAATTAAATAGCCGTAGAGAACGTTGGGATAAATTTTAGCCGGACACGCGTCGCTGCATTTTCCGCAACCCATGCAAAAGCCGCTTGAATAGTCGGCCAAATCCGTCTTTCCGATAAAGGAAACGCTCTTTACCCATTTTGTGATCGGCGTGTCCAACGAAGGAACGGAAAAGCCGTTCAAGTGTCCGTTGACGATAATTTTTCCGATCTTTTTTGTTTCCAAGCCCAACTGTTCGGCAAGGCTTCCAAAACTCGCCCCGACGCAAGCCTTGAGAACTGCGCTTGACTTTAAGCAGTCGCCTGAAACATGAACGAAAACCCGCTCGACGGGAATGTTGTAAATCAAGGCGTCCGACAAAACCGCCAAAGTGGTCGCGTCGATAAAAAGAGAATTTCTTGCGATCTCCCGCTCGTTTATTGACGACTTTGTGAATTTTTTGTAACGAATGGCGATGTTTTCTTTTGTTCCAATCGGATATGTTCTTGTGTTAAAGGGAACGATCGTAATCTTTGTGTCGTCGTCGCTTTCTGATTTGAAGGCGTCGATTTTTCCCTGCAAGCCCGCGTCCTTGGAAACTGCAAAAACGATTTCTTCGGGAGCGATCACTTTTTTGATTATTTCGATTCCTTTTTGAATTTTCTCAAAGTGAGCGTTTGTCAAAACACAGTCGGTTTGGCAAGAAGGGTCTTCGTCAAAAAGGCGGACAAAAACTTTTGTTCCTTGATTGTCAAGCGTCGTCTTTATGTCCGCCGAAAGGGAGCGGCCGTTTCTCATCGAAAATGTGTTGACGATTCCCAACGCGCTGATCCTGTTTGTTATTGACGAGGCTCCGTAAGAAAGCCAGTCGTAGGCGCGCAAACTTTTTCCGATATGGGTGAACTGACCGTTCAATTGAATCTCGACGGCGCAACCGTTGCGGCCGTCAGGCTCCGCGCAACTTTTGATTCCAAGAACAAGGCCAGGAATCGACGAGTGAATTTTAGCGGATTCGCTTCCAGACGCGTCTTCGGCTATCACCTGCCCCTCTTGAACTTTGTCGCCCTTCTTTACAAGCGGCGCGCACAAAATTCCAGACTCCTGCTTTAAGGGAATCAAAACCTTGCGAGGCAAAAAAGCTGTCGTGACGGACTGAACCAAGTCCTTTTTCTTAACTACATAATCAGGAAACATATTTTCCCCGTTTTATCGCAAAAATATAATAGAGCGCCGCAAAAAGCGACGGCAACATGGCAAAGAGCAAAGCCGCGGCAACGCCGAGACTTGCGTTCTCGCTTCCGCCTGTTGAGTATTTGACGGAAAAATTTCTTCCTTGCGTTTTCCACAATTTTTCAAGCGGAGCGCGTTTTGGAATGTCCAATTGCGCCGCGGCTTCTTTTCTAAAAGCCTTGTCGTAGGCGCAAACGACTTCCTGCTTGCTTTGAATTCCGTTTGGCGTTTTGACGTAATGCGTCATTCGCGCTGTTTCGCCTTCTTTTGGAACGGCGGGATATTCCTGATTGAGCGACCTGTATGGAGCGGTTTTTGCGTTCCAAGCTTGAGCGTAATAATCGTTCATGGTCGGGAAGTCGTATTGGAGTTCATTATACTCTGTTGGGGCAGGAAAAAACAAGCCCTTGCCGCCTCCCGAAGAAACAAAGTCGCTGCCGGTTAGCAGCAAAATGAAAAGAGCGAAAACGCCTAGCGCCGCGTATGAAGTCTTTCGAACGTTCTTTACGCTAAGGACGTTCATTCTTTTTGCGCTTCTAATCAAGACGGGCAAAAAGCGGGCTGTTTTTTCCAAACGGATTTCCATGTTCAGCCGCAGGAAAAGAAGGCACAAAGCGCAAACGATGTTCAGCAAAAAGTAAAAGGGCCTCGCTCCGCCGGCTGCGAAGGAAATCAAAAAGGCGGCCGCCAAAAAAACTATGATGAATGGATTTTTGCTTGCGTATTGGACGCTCTCTTTTCTGCGCCAAAGCTTTTGAGCCAAGAACAAGGCGTAAAGCTCAAGGCAAACGGACGCGGCCGCCGCGTAAAAGGGATTGCAAAAGGCAAAGAACAATGCGGGGATGGAAGCGGCCGCAAAGACAAAACGGTTCTCGGCAAAAAACAAAAAGGCGGCAAAGACCAAGACGCAAACTATTGTCGTAAAATACGGAAAGGCCGCCCTGCTTCCAAGAATCGCGTCAAGATGAAGCTGGCTTTGAATTTCGCGCGCGGCCTTTTGGGCGCCCTTTAGGTTTGAGTCGGGAATGTAGTAAATGCGAAAAGCCTGGTCTTTGTCAAAAAAATATTTTTGTTTTGCCGCCTCGTATTCGCCTGAAAATTTTTTGTCTTGGTATTCCAACGCGATGTAGTCGCCGCAGTTTTGGTCTTTTAAAAACGCGTTGATCGAGTCTTTGTTGGCGCCGGCAGGAACGCTTAAAGTTGTGTAGCCTTTCCAAAGCTTTGAGGCAGGAACGCTTTTAAGCAAGAACATTGCGAGAAGAATTACTAGTGCCGCCAAGGCAGGCGCCGCGAACTTTTTGAAGCGTTCCATAATTTATAAAACCGCAAATCCCAAGCCGATGAAGAATCCCAAAATCGCGCCAAAGATGACTTCCATCGGGCGGTGTCCAAGGATCTCCTTTATGGGCTTGTATTCAATCATTTTTTTATCCGAAAGTTCGTTTCCCAACTCGTTAAGCTTTCTTGCCTGCAAGCCCGAAGCGCGGCGGACTCCCAAGGCGTCCCTTATCGTAACCATCAAAAAGCAAAAAGAAAGCATAAAGGTGTCGCTTGAAACGCCGGATCTAAATCCTATGCAAGTGGTGAGCGTAGTCACAAGGGCTGTGTGGCTGGAAGGAAAGCCGCCGGTGCGCCAAATAAGGCTTTCGGCCAAGGCTTTGAGCGAATGCAGTTTTCCGGAAAAAAGGCCGATCACGGTCTTGATGAATTGGGCGGTGAACCAACTGAACAAACACGCTTGAAACACAGGATTGAGTATGATTTCCGCCAAAACTTTTTTCCCAAAAAACATTCTTATATATTAGCAAAAAAACGCCTATTGTTCAAGTGTTGAAGGAAATCTGCCTTTTGCGCTAAAATCCAAAAATATGGAGCGAAAGGAATGGACATTGGGCGCCGACGACTCAGGCCGCAGGCTTGACCGAATTTTGCGCCGGCTTTTGGCGGAAAATTCGCAAGGAGCGATATTGTCCGCTCTAAGAAAAGGCCTTGTCAAATTGAATGGAAAAAAAGCCCAAGCTTCGGACCTTACCCAAGAGGGCGACATTTTGAGCGTCGCGGTCTTTTTGCTTGCTCCCAACGAAGACACTGCGCCGAACGGCGACCCTCAATCAGTCCAAGCCAAAAAAGCGCGGCCTTGTCCCTACCCGATTGTGTTTGAAAACGAGCATTTGATGTTCATCGACAAGCCGACGGGAATTTCCGTACACGACGGGCCGGACTCGGTGGCCCAAGCTTTTTGCGCTCGCACGAACAATTCCCTTTCTTTTGTTTCCGCTCCCCTGCACCGTTTGGACAAGGGAACAAGCGGCCTTTTGGCCGTGTCAAAGTCCGCCGAGGGCGCCCGTTGGTTTTGCAAAAACATCCAGTCGCGTCAAATAAAAAAATTTTATTGGGGAATTGTTTTAGGCCGCTTGTCTACCCAAGAGGAATGGACAGACAAGCTTGAAATCAACGGAGACAAAAAGGCCGCTAAGACTGTTGCGACGCCCCTTAAGCAGGGCGCCTTTGACGGAAAGGAAATCACCCTTGTCCAATTCCAAATCTTTACCGGAAGAAAGCGGCAAATACGAGCGCAAAGCGCCATGCGAGGCCATCCGCTTTTGGGCGACAAGGCCTTTGGCGGCGACATTTCTGGCGCTCCTAAAGGCGTGGGCGGCCGCTTTTACTTGCGTTCGATGAGAATGGAATTTCCGGAGAATGATTTGGGCCTTCCGCCCTTTTTGGAGGCCGGCGAGCCCCAAGATTTTCTTGCATTTTTTAAAGACTAGCGCTAAAATATTTTTAGATGGAAATTTCAGATTTACTGAACAAATTCAAGAGCGTTCAAGTCTACGCCCTTGTCGGAGAGAGCGGAACCGGAAAAAGCTTTAAAGCCAAACTCCTGGCCCAAAAGTACGGAATCAACGCCATTATCGACGACGGCCTTTTGATCGTTGACGACAAAATCATCGGCGGTAAGTCAGCCAAGAGCGAAAAAACATATATGGGCGCGGTCCGCGTGGCCGTCTTTGACGACAAGGAACACCGCGACGAAATCGCCCTTAAAATCAGGCAAAACAAGTTCAGGAAAATTCTCTTGATCGGAACGTCGGAAAAGATGGCCATAAAAATCGCCACCCGCCTTCAGCTTCCGCCTCCGCAAAACGTGATAAAGATCGAGGACATCGCCACGCGGGAGGAAATCGACAAGGCCATCCGCTCGCGCCAAATCGAAGGAAAGCACGTAATTCCCGTTCCCGCGATAGAAATAAAACGAAACTACCCGCAGATTTTTTACGATTCGCTAAAGGTTTTCTTTAGTTCCGCGGGACCGGTCTCCCGTCTTTTTAGAAAGGGTTCCGGAAAGGAAGTTTTTGAAAAGTCTGTCGTTCGCCCTGAGTTTTCCAAAAAAGGCCGCGTGTCGATCAGCGAAGCCGCCCTTACCCAAATGACAATGCACTGCGTGGGAGAGTTTGACCAAAACATCCGAGTCAGAAAAATCACGATAAAGACAAACGCCCGCGGCTACAGGATCATCATCACTGTTGACGTTCCCTTTGGCAAGCAGCTTACCGGCGAGGTTTACAAGCTGCAGCAATACATAATCGACAACATCGAAAAGTTCACTGGCATCTTGATTGAGGAAGTGAGCATAATCATCGACAAAATCACAAAGTAATTATTTCGTCTCGATATTACAAGGCGTCGGACTCTTCGCGGATTTGGGGATTGCGGGCCCTTCTCCTTCTGCGGCGGGGCTTTCTAGAGCCTTCTTGGCCTTCGTTGGAAGAGTCGCCTTTTGGCAAACGGATGTTGACGCCGATTTCGCGCAAGGCGCTTCTGATGGCGTACTCCAATTCCGTTCGCTGGGGATTCATAGGCAAAACAAAGTGGCGGCACTGGTCCCAAGTCTTTATGTAAAGCTCTCCCGCCGATGACTTTTTTTCTATCTCTTTTTTCCAGTCAGTCAAAGTCAGGATAAAGTCCTTGATCAAAAAGACAAGCTTTTTTCCAAGTCGGGCTTCTTTTTCGACTATGTTAAGGGCGTCAAGCCGCTTTAAGTTTTGCATGTATGACTTTTCAAAATTCTTGTCGCTGAACATGAACTCGGTGGCCGATGGCTGCAAGGACATGTACAAGTCGGTGTCCAAGGCTTCGCTTACGATGTCGTAGGCGTGGCCGGAGTTGATGATTTTAAGCATTTCTTCTGTAAGGCGCGACGGAGACACCGGCGACAAAAGGCTGGCCGACTTTCTGATTTTGTGGCGGAGAGCCCAGCTCATCTTGCAGCCGGTCGTGGCAGAATACTTTACGGCGCGGAGCATTCTTACCGGGTCTTCGACAAAGATTCTGTCCAAGGGAATGACGGGCTTTAAGGCGCCCTTCCTTATGTCGCGAACGCCGCCGACGTAGTCGATGACCTGCTCCTGCAAGGGATCGTAGTAAAGCGCGTTAAGGGTAAAGTCGCGGCGCATGACGTCTTCGTCCATCGAGCCAAAGTCGTTTCCGATCGAGCCTTCGGCGGTGGAACGGAAGGTGCTTACTTCAAAGATTTTTGGGCCAAAGAAGACGTGCACCAGTCTAAAGCGGCGGCCGATGATGCGGGAATTCCTGAAAATGCGCTTGATTTTTGAGGGCGTCGCATCGGTCGTTATGTCAAAATCCTTAGGATTGTTGCCCAAAATAAGGTCGCGGACCGCTCCGCCGACGATATAGGCCGAAAAGCCAGAGTCTTTTAAGCGGCGGATTATGCCAATAGCGTCTGGATCTATCTTGTTTAGGGGTATTTTATGCTCTTCTTTTGTATAGACTATCGCCTTTTTTACAGGGCGTCCGTTTTTGTCTTTTCCGTAGCGGTACAACACAATGGCGCCATTCTAGCAAAAAAAAGCGCCTAGCGTCAAGACGCCCCGTTTGGCCGGGTCAGGACGCGCGGTCGGCGATCCATTTTAGCATGTCGCCGATGACTTCTTCGCCGTCAAGCTCGTTGAAAATTTCGTGGCGGTCGCCCTGCCAGACCTTTTCGGTGACGTCGGTCATGCCGTTGTCTTTGTAGGCTTGGATAAGCTTTTTTATGGTCTTTCCGTAGCTGCCGACAGGGTCTTCCGAACCGTAAATGCAGTAAACAGGAAGGTCTTTGGGAATCGCTTTCATGGCGGCCGGCTTGTGGACTTGGTAAAGGCCGCGGACTATTTCCAAAAAGAATTCGGCGGTCGGAGTCACTCCGCACCACTGGTCCGCCTCGTACATTTGCACGTTAAAGTCGTTTTTGCTAAGCCATGAGAATGTTTTTTTGGGCCGGGGAACGCGGCTGTTGTAGCCAAAAAAGGCCAAGCTTGTGTCCAGGCGGGAGCGGTGCTTTTTTCCAAGCAAAAGCGCGTTGAGTCCAAAAACGAACTTTGTGATTTTCATCAAGCCTTGGCGCGGGCCTGTCGTTCCGCAAAGAACAACGCCGTCAATCTCGTCGCCGTTTTTTTCCATAAAGTTTTGGGCCACGATGGAGCCAAAGGAATGGCCGACCAAAAAGCATTTTTTTTGCGGGTAGTCGGCCTTAAGGTTTAGAAGGACTTCCAGCAAGTCGGCCTCAACCTTGTTAAAGCCGTCCTTGTCGGCCAAGTAGCCGAACATTCCTTTGCCGGCGGCCTCGGCTTTTTGGGCGGTCTTTCCGTGGCCGCGATGGTCGTGGGCGCTAAGAACCCAGCCGTTTTCGGCCAAGATGCAGCCCAATTTATCGTATCTAAGGCAGTGCTCGCTCATTCCGTGGCTAAGCTGAATCACGCCCTTTATTTCTCCGTCGGGAATCCAGCGCATAACGTTGATTTCCGTTCCGTCTTGCATTGTCTGGTAAAATGTGTTGGTCGTCATATAATTGCAACTCCGATAATAATATGATAATATACTGATATAATGAATTTATCAAGCGTTATTGCGGAAAAAATGGTTTTTGGCGGAAAATGCCTGGCCAAAATCGACAACAAAAACGTATTCATTCCCTTTGCCGTTCCCGGCGAAAAGGTCGAAATAGAGATTACAAAAAGCTTTAGGGACTACGACGAGGCCAAGATTGTGAATGTGCTGGAGAGCTCGCCCAAGCGGATCCAGCCGGCCTGCCCCCTTTACGGCCGTTGCGGCGGCTGCAACATGATGCACATTGACTTTGCCTATCAAACCGAACTTAAAAAAGGCGTTTTGGCGGAACTGATGGAACGCGCCGGCGTAGCCGTTCCCCAAATCCAAGTCGTTTCCGGCTCTCCCTTGGGCTACCGAAGCCGCTTTCAGCTGCACGACGGCGGAATGGAAGGCCGCGGTTCCAACGACGTGGTTCCGATAGATTCTTGCCTTGTCGCCGTTCCCGAGATAAACGAATGGCTAAAGTCTTGCCCGATGCAGGACCGCCCCCAAGGTCGCGGCCTCTTGTTCGGCTACAAAAACGCGCAGCCTTCCCTTTCGCTCGCTTTGGAACGGGAGGCCCGCCCGGAGCCAAAGGCCTACAAAAAGATGAGCGCCAAGGAAAAGAAAAAGCATGGAAAAAAACGCCCCATGGGCCGCTTTGAGGGAATCAGCCAAAACGAGCAGTGTCCCGTTCAAATAGAACTTTGCGGAAAGACGATTCTTTTTGACGCGCAGGGCTTTTTCCAGTCAAACATTGAGGTCTTGGAAAAGGCCATTCCCCTTATAACGCAAGGCTTGTCGGGCAAAAACGCCTTGGACTTGTATTCCGGGGCGGGAACTTTTAGCGTCTTTTTGGCCGATTTTTTCGAAAACGTTGTCATGGTGGAGCACAACCGCGGCGCCCTGGTCTTTGCCGAGCAAAACATGGCCGGAAAAAAGCATGAAAGCTACGGCATAAGCGGCGCGGACTTTGTAAAAAAGAACGCTCAAAGCCTTGTCGAGCGTATAGGGAACTTTGACGCGGCGGTCGTCGACCCGCCCAGGAGCGGCATGGAAAAAGAGGCCTTGGACTGGCTTTGCGCGAGCGGAATTCCTGTTGTAAAATACCTTTCCTGCAATCCCAGCACACAGGCCAGGGACATAAAAAGGCTTTGCGACGCAGGCTATAAAGTAACCGATATAAGCCTTTTGGACTTTTATCCTCAGACAAGCCACATAGAAACTTTGTTAACATGTATAAAAAATTAGACAAATTTAGGCAGTTTTTAGCGTTTTTCTCGATTTTTTTCCTTGCGGGGCTTGTTTTTGGCCAGGAACAGGACCAAAGCCTTTTGTCTGACATCGACTTGGGCCAAGCCTCTTATTCTTGGCTTAGCGTAAAAAGCGGAAAATCCCTTTGCCGCCCGGTCAGGACTTCGTACGGCTGGCTTGACTTGACTGACGGAAAGATGGTCAGCGCGATTAGCGAAAGCGGAAAGGTCGTATGGCAAAAGGGCCTTCCTTATTCGCCCCTGCCCTTGATCAGCGCCGCGCCCGGCGACTTTTCGTATGTCGCGCTAAGGAACAAGAAAATCTGCCTTTTAAATCATTCCGGCCTTGTCCTTTGGCAAAGAGCCGTGGACTTTGACCCGGTATGGCCTGTTTTGCCGGGACGGGACGGCCGCGCCTTTGTCTTTGGAAAAACAGAGGCCGCCTGCCTTGGAGTTAACGGAATCCTTAAGTGGAAGCAAAAAATCGAGCCGGTTTCGCAAAGCCTTGCCCCTGTCCAAGCCAACGACGGAAGCGTCATGGTATTTTTGGAAGCCATGGTTGACGGAAAGACGGCGGCCTTGCGCTACGGTCCTTTTGGAGAGCTGTTGGAAAGAATCGTTTTCTCGGGAAAGGTTGTCGGCGCGGCCGCAATGCAAGACGGCGCCTTGCTGGCCTTTGACGACGGAAGCCTTGGCCTTTGCTCGGTTGACCAAAAGAACGAGGCCCAGTCCCAGTGGCTTATAAAAGGAGCGGCTTTTGGCGGAAAAATCCTCTTTGAAGAATGCGACTCGCCTTTTAGGATTGCCGTCGCCTCGTGTTCCGGAGCGGGAACGAAAGTCGCCGTTGTGGACTCAAAAAAGGCCGAGGCGTCCTTAGTTTTTGACGTTCCCGAAATCAAAAGCCTTGAATATTTTTCTTGCTCAAAGGACGGCTTTTTTGTCGCCTCGGCCGGCTTTGCGGCGATCCATTCCTCCGACGGGAAAAGGATTCGCGGCGTGAAATTTCCTCCAAAAGCGAAAAGCTGCGACTGGGACTACTGCCTTTACGGAAATTCGGGCTTTGTGATTTTTACTTGCAAAAACTGGAACGCTATCGGCTACAAGGTCTTGAAGGCGGCGCTTGCCTCCAAAAAAAAGCCTTTGCCGGACAAAAGCTACAAGGCCTTTTACCAAGGCCAAAGCCAAGATTTCGCCCGGATTAGGTCGGCGGCCGGCGTCGCCCGCAAGGAATCCTTGGAGGCCGGAAACTACGGCCTAAAGGAAAAGCTTTACCTCTTTGACAACGACTGGATTGTGGGCGACTGGATAAAAAAGACCCTAAGCAAAAACAGCGTCGGAGCCAGCGCCACCTTGGACCAAGACGAGCTTTTTTCGTTTAACCTAAGCGAATCGACGGCGGCGATCGGCATGCTGGGCCTTTTTGGCGGCGGCGAGCAAAGCAAAACTTTGGCAAAAATCCTTTCTATCACTTCCGACGAAAGCGTCCTCCTCCCCGCCTTAAAGGCTGTCCAGGATTGCGGCTACGACCCAAGCGGCGCCTTGATTGACTCGATTGAGCTTTTGATAAAGAACACGCAAGCCTCCCAAGAGACCCTTTTGAGCGAGCTCTGCGCCGCGCTTTATTCGGTTTGCCGCTTTATGGGGCGGCCAACGATAAACAGCAAGGGAATGAAGATTTTGTCAACATTGCAGTTCCCGCAATACCCAAAAAGCGCCCGGGATAACGCCCGAAAAATTTACGAAAAACTTGCGGAATTAAAGATATAGTGATACAATATAGATAGGAGTTAATAATGAAAAAACTTGGACTTGTCGCAATGGCCCTTCTTTTTGCCGCCGCCAATTTTTACGCCGCGCAGGTAAACGAAGAGGAATTGAAGTCTGTCTCGCAGACAATCGAATTTGAAAACTACACAGGACCGCACGCCCGTGTTGACACGCTTGAGGCGATTAAGGGAATCGGCTCCTCTCTAGGAAAAGAGGTTGCAAAAGATTCCGCAAAGGCCGCCAATGTCGGAAACCAGGCCAAATACTATGTAATCCACGCGATTGACTCAAGCGTAAAAGAAAAGCTCGACGCTGACATTTTGATCTTGGGTTCGGGAGCGGAAGTTGACCACATCAGAAACTTGAGGCACATCATCGCCTCTTACTTGTCTTCCGCCTACTCTTACAGCGAGTCTGACGCCGAGGCGATCGCCACGTTCGTCACTGTTTACAACGCCGTTTACCGCAAGAACCTTGACGTATTCAAGTCAAAGTACAAGGAAGTTGTCGTAAACAACCTCACCGCCGAAAAGTGCGGCCTTTCGACAAAATGGTCTGAATGGCCCGGCCAAAGCCAAATCGTCATTCCGGTTTCGGACGCTTCCGGCGGACTTAGCGCTGTTGACACAAGCGTCATCAGCGACAAAGAAGTCGTAAACTCAATGAAGGAAGAAGACGGAAAGAACATCGACGACCGCAAAAAGATGGTTGACATAAAAGAGCGCGAGGCCGAAAAAGCCAGCGAAAAAGCCCAGGAGTCTCAAAAGAAAGCGACTGAGCAGCAAAAGACTGCCGACGCCGAAAAGAAAAAGGCTGACGAAAAGAAGCAAGAGACAAAGCAGGCTCAAAAGAAAGCTGACGACGCTCAGAAAAAGGCTGACGAGTCTAAGAAAAAGGCCCAAGAAAATCCCAAGGACAAAGAGGCTCAAAAACAAGCCCAGCAAGACCAAAAGGAAGCTGACAAGGCCAAAGAAAAGGTAGAAGAAGCCAAGAAGGAAGAAAAGGCCGCCGAAGAAAAGGCCGATGAAGCCCAAAAGAAGGCTGACGAATCAAAGAAGGAAGCGGAAAGCCAGCAGGCCGCCGCCGACAAAAAGCAGAACGAAGCCCAAGAAGAGCGCAAGGAAATCGCCAAGGACCAGGAAAAGGTAGCCGCCGAAGAAAAGGCCGCCGCCTCGGCCGCCAGCGTATACGGACTTAAGTTGGTTGACTCAAAGCTCAACTCGCAAATCGTTAAGGTAAACACTGACGACGGCGTCATCCTTAAGCAGAGCCCTGTAAAGGTAATCAAGAACCGCGCGATGAGCCAGACAGGCAAAGGCTTTATCGCCGTGGCCGGAGAAAATTCTGGCAAGGGCGCAGTTAAGTTGGTATTGATTGACCCCGAGTCGCTTGAGATTGTTCAGGAATCGGAAGAAGTTCTTGCCGACAATTCAGTCTTGCTTGAAGACGGCGGCAGCTACCTTGTAGTGATCAAGGACGCGCTTGGATACGTTGTTGGAAAATACGGCGCTGACTTAAAGCTTCAGGTTAAGAGCCCCGTTCCGATCAACCCCGCCTCGCCGATCATCAAGACTTCGGCCGGCTACATGGTTACGGATTTGACCGGAAATCCCTTGGTATTGAACGCCAATGATTTGTCGTTGACTTTCAAGAAGGCTGTTGGAGCCGCCAAGAATCTTACCAATTCGTCAAAGAAAAAATAATCCAATTCGCCGCGTAAATGCGGCGCTAGATTAAAAAAAAGGCCGCCTTTTGGGCGGTCTTTTTTTTGTCGTTTGGCGCAAGCGCTTATTGCTCTTCGTCGGAAGCGGCGTTTTCAAACTTGGTGTAAGCCGGAATAAAGGTAAGCGGAACGTCGCCCGTCGAGCCGTTTCGCTGCTTGGCGACGACAAGTTTGGCCTCTTGCGCCGGCTCGTTGTAGTCCTTTAATCGTTCTCGGTGAAGGAACATTACGACGTCGGCGTCTTGTTCGATTGAGCCTGAACCGCGCAACTGCGCCAAGTTTGGCTCGTTTCCTTCTGCGTCGCGGGCAACTTGGCACAAGGCGACGATCGGTATTTTTAGTTCGCGGGCCAAGGCCTTTAGCGACTTTGAAACTTCGCTTTGCGCTTCAAAAACTTTTGCGTTTGCGTTCTCAACTCCAATCAAGCCGATGTAGTCTATAAAAATAATTTTTACGCCTTTTTCAACAACGATGCGCCTTGCCATCGCCCGCAAGTCCAAAAGCTGCATGTTGGGTTGGTCTACGATGTAAAGCGGCGCCTTAAAGATGCGGCCCGCGGCGTCTTGCAATTTTTGAAAGTCGCTCATGCTAAGCATGCCGCTTCTAAGCTTGTGGCCGGGCACCCTAGCCTCTTGGCTTAAAAGGCGCTGGCCGATCATTTGGTAAGACATTTCCAAAGAGAAAAAGCCGCAAGGAATCTTTTTTTCTACCGTGATGTATTGCATCATGGACAAGGCCATGGCGGTTTTTCCGATTGAAGGGCGCGCGCCAAGAATGATCAATTCTTCGTTTTGGAAGCCGCTTGTCATTGTGTCCAACTTTCCGATGCCGCAAGGAATTCCTGTGTAGGCCTCTTTTTTGTTGTAGCGCTCTTCTATCAAGGTCAATGTCTCGCCGATAAGCTTTGCGGCTTCGTGGACTTCTACCGATTCGTTTTTTTCGCTAAGGCTGAATATTTTCTTTTCGGCTTCTTCCAAAATAAGGCGGCTTTCGCGGCTTTTGTCAAAGCTAAAAGCCTTTAGTTCTTCGGACATTTTTATCAAGTCGCGCCTGATGGCCATGTCCAAGACGATTTGCGCGTAATATTCGATGTTCGCGCTGGTGGGAACGGTGTCTGACAAGGCGGCGATGTATGCCGCTCCCCCCGCTTCTTGCAGCTTGTTTGTTTTTGTAAGCTCGTTGATCAGCGTCAACGCGTCGCCATGAACGCTTTGCCTAAAAAGCGAAACCATGGCTTCAAAGATGATTTGGTTTTGGTAGGAGTAGAATCTGTCGCTTTGAAGCAAGGATATAACGTTGTTTACAGAACCCCAGTCCAAGAGCATGGCGCCCAAGACCGCTTGCTCAGCCTCTAGGTTGTGCGGCGGAACTTTGTCTTTTAGTCCTTGGTATTCCACAGATTTGCCCCCTTTTATCTACGTGTTTTCAACAAATTCTCAACAAGTCGTCCATAGCCTTTAAAGACGACAAAAGCGACAGACTTGACCTAAGTCAAATCCGTCGCTTGTTGCAACGCAAATAATCGCCGCCGTTACGCGGCGATTATTTTAGTTGGCGGCCGGGGCGCTTTCCTCAGCCTTTTCTTGAGCGGGAGCCTCAGCGTTGGCTTCGGCAGCCTTCTTTTCGGCGCGGGGCTTTTTCTCCGGCTCTTTCTTGCTTTCGTCAACCTGTCCCTTTACTTCAACATGAATCTCGGCGACAGCGTTTTCGTAAAGCTTAACGTTGATCTTGTATACGCCAGTCTGCTTGATTGTGTTGCCAGGAATCTCAACGCGCTTGCGCTCAAATTCAAAGCCTTCTTTGGCAAGCAATTCGATGATTGTCTGGGCGCTGACGGCTCCGTAGAGCTTTCCGCCGGCGCTGGCAGGAACTGTAACAGAAAGCGACAAGGCTTCCAACTTTTCTTTGTCGCTCTTGGCGGCTTCGCGCTTAGCGGCCTTGCGGGCTTCAATCTCAGCCTTGCGGCCTTCGAAGATGGCTACAACTTCCGGAGTGTACGGAAGAGCCAAGTTGCGCGGGAACAAAAAGTTGCGAGCGTATCCGTCGGCAACGACCTTTACGTCGCCTTCTTCACCCAAGTGGTTTACGTCTTTGTTAAGAATTACTTTCATTTTCCATGCTCCTCGTTAAAATTAGTCCGCTACGAACGGAAGCAAGCAGATGTTGCGGGCGCGCTTGATGGCGCTGGCAAGCTCTCTCTGGTGCTTGGCGCAAGTGCCTGTAATGCGGCGAGGAAGAATCTTGCCGCGCTCTGTTGTATAGCGGCGCAAGCCGTCGGCGTCTTTGTAGTCGATCTTTGTCTTGTTAGAGCAAAAGCGGCAAACTTTCTTGTGGAAAGCGAACTTGCCCTTGGCTCCGCGTCCGCGTCCTTCGCCGTCGCGTCCGGCTTCGGCGAGGTTCTTTTCATTTACGAGAGACGCGTCGGCGTCTTTATTTTCAACAGGTTCTACTGTCTGGTCTGACATAATTTACTCCTATAAAAATTAGAATGGAATGTCTTCCGGAAAACCGCCGTCATCCGCTGGATAGGGAGCGTCGTTGTCTGGATAGCTTTGGGCGGGCTGCTGAGGCCTGGGCTGGAATCTGGGCGAACCACCTAAATCGGAGCCGCTAGAGGCTCCCTCGCCTTTTCCGCCAAGGAGTTGAACGTTGTTTGCGACAATGTTCACTCTGCTGTTTGTCTTTCCGTCCTTTTCCCAACGATCCTGCCTAAGATAGCCTTCAATGGCAATCTGCTTACCCTTTAACAAGTAAGGCTTTAGGTTTTCCGCGGTTTTTCCCCAAATTGTTATATCGAAATAGCTTACTTCGTCGCTCCAAGAGCCGTCGGCGCCTTTGCGGCTGCGGTTAACGGCGATGCTGACATTGGCGCGGGCGGTGCCGTTCGGCAAATAAGCGAACGAACGCTCGTCTGATCCCAAATCGCGGGTGAGTCTTCCGATAAGAACAACGTGATTCAAGTCTGTCATGCATGCCCTCCTGGATTTTTTGAAATTTACTCTTCGATAAGAACGAACATGTGCTTAAGCAAGTCGTTGTTAAGCTTGAACTGAGCCGCAATCTCGGCGAGCTTGCCGGGGTTTGCGTTGACGTTCATCAAAACAAAGCGGCCTTTCTTTTGCTTTTTGATTTCGTAGGTCAAATCGCGGTCGCCAAAGGGCTCTTCCTTTGCGATTTCCGCTCCAAACTGAGAAAGGACTTGGCGAACTGTCTCCAATCCCTTCTTGGACCGATCTTCGTCTAACGGAAAGATGGTCATAAGTTCATACTTTCTCATAAAAACTCCTTATGGTCTTTATAGGCGCTGTCTGCGCCCGGAAACTGCCTAAGCAGCTTCAAGGTGGTGATGTTCTAGTAGAATAGCAAAAAAAGCCCCATCGTGTCAATACGCTCAAAAGAAAAAAAACACGGGCGGCTCTATATTGACGAGAGCCCTTTTTGCCGATATATAATATAGGTATAAATTATGAAAAATCGATTCGCCGCGACACTTTTATTTTTGGCCGCTTTTATGGCCGCCCCTCTCTTTGCGGAATCAAAGACGCAAAAAATGGAGTCTTTGATTCAAGAAGCCAGCGTAAAAAAAATAAAGAACATGATAGTAAAAAACCAGTCTTTGGCAGACGCCTCTTACGGCCAAAGCAAGGACTCGCTTTTAATCGTGGCGCTAAAGAACAACAGGGATTACGAGGTTGTAAAGCTTTTGCTTGACGCGGGAGTGAATCCCAAAAAGCAAAACGCTGACGGAGACAACGCGATCGTTTACGCGGCAAAATGCGGAGCCGACGCAAAAATTTTGGACGAGTTGATCGGTTACGACACGGTTCTTCCCTTTCAACGAAAGAACCGCATCTTAAAAAAGAACAAGGAAGGAATGAGCGCCCTTGACTACGCGACGCAAAATCAAAACGCGGAGCAAATCGCCGTAATCAACCGCTACTTGGGAATCGTGGACGAAGCCGCCGAAGAGCCGGTCGTAGAAAGCGCCGCCGTTCCGGAGCCAGCCCATGAGGCCGCTGCGCCGACTCCGGCGCCGGAAGTTGCTGCCCCTCAAACGCCGGCCGCGGCAGAACCCGCTCCGGAAATTGTCGCTCCGGCAGCGATTGTCGCCGCCGTTCCGGAAGAAAGCCCTGAGCCAGAGCCCGCTCCCGTCGAAGCGGAAATCCTTCCGCCTCAAAACGGAGAGGACTTGCAAAAAGCCGCGGCAGAAGCGGCAGCCCGCGCCAAAAAGCCCAACAGGCGCGTTTATCTTTTTGAAGGAATCGCGGCCTTTGACACATACGACACAAAAACACAAACAAAAACTTTGATCGCCGAGCCGAACAAGGCTGGCCCCAACGGCAGAACGCTTTTGCAAAAAGCCGCCTCGCAAGACGACTTGAATATGATCAACCTTCTAAAAGAATCCAAGGCTGACTTTAACTTGGCCGACCGCGAGGGATATTCGCCCTTGATGTACGCCGCCCGCTTTGCAAAAAAGCCTGAGACTGTCGCGCTTCTTTTGTCTTGCGGAGCGGACGTAAAGGCTAAAAACCGCTTTGGCCTTAGCGCGATAGAAATCGCCGCGGCAGACAACAAGAATTCCCAAATCGTTGAAGCCCTTTTGGCAAAGTCGCAAACGCTTGACTCAAAGAAAGCCTTTGTAGCCGCGGTCGGCATGGGACGCTCCAACGACGTGATCCAAAAATTCTTGGACGCCGGAATGAACGTCAACGAAGTCTACAAGGGAAAGAGCCTTTTGATGTACGCCGCCGAAAGCAACAGCAACACGGACTGCATCGAATTCCTTTTGGAAAAAGGCGCCGACAAAACGATGCTTTCAAACGATTGGAAGGACGCCTATTGGTTTGCCAGCCAAAATCCCAGCTTGCCCCACAACAACGTTTACTGGTCGCTTAACAACGCGGAGAAAAACTAATGCGCATTACAGGCGGCCAACTTAAAGGAAGAATCATCAAGTGCCCCGACGGAGTGATCAGGCCGGCGATGGACAGAATGCGCGAAAGCGTCTTTGCGATTCTTGGAGACCTTAGCGGAAAAAGTTGGCTGGACCTTTTTAGCGGTTCGGGAACAATCGCGATAGAGGCCGTATCGCGCGGCGCCGACCGCGTTGAGCTGTGCGAAAAAGACCGCCTCAAAATCAAAACGGTTTTGGACAACGTTTCAATCACTGAAAAAGAAATGGGCGTAAAAATAAAGTGTCATTTTATGGCGGTCGAACTTTTTGTCAAACGCTGCAAGTCGCAGTATGACTACATATTTTTTGACCCGCCCTTCCCTTACAAATTCCACGAACAGCTTGTGGCCGAAACAGCAAAGAAAAATCTATTGCTTGCGGGCGGCGCCATTATGGTCCACCGACCAGAAGAGCATTTTATGCCCGATAAAATTGAGAACCTTGTACGCTATGACCAAAGAGTTTACGGCCGAAGCATCGTTGATTTTTACAAAATCGATTCTTAGTCTTGTTATTTGTTAAAGAGGGAGCGGATTTCGCGCGCGTAAATCTTTTCGATTTGGTGGCGCATGACAATCTGCTTTCCGTTGATTTCTTTTCCAATCTTAAAGCTTTCGGGCAAAAGAACAAATTTGGCGACGCGTTCGCAAGTTCTAAAGCCGTTCTTGTCGTCAATCAAATTGTCAATCTCGCCGCGAATCAAGTTGTAGATTTCGCTGGCGTTTAAGAGGCTTTCGTATGTGTCGTAGTAAATCCGGTTTTCGGCCGCGTATGAGGCAAGCGCGTCTTTGTATGGAACGATGAGAGCCGCGATGTATTTTTTGTCTTGGCCGACGACGACGGCTGACTCGACAAACTTTGAGCGGCAGATCGCGTTTTCGATTAATTGCGGCTCGATGTTCTCTCCGCCAAGCAAGACGATTGTGTCCTTGGCGCGGCCGGCGATCGTCACTTCGTTTTTGGAAGAAAGGATCGCGTAGTCGCCGGTGTTGATCCAGCCGTCCTTGTCAATCGCCTTTTGCGTAAGGTCGGGACGGCGGTAGTAGCCCTTCATAACTTGGCGGCCCTTAGCGAAAAGAATGCCTTTTTTGCCAGGCTTTAGCGGAGTTCCGCTTAATGGAACGCCGTCCTTTTGCGCCACGACTTTAAGCTGGGCGCTTGGAAAAACTTTTCCGACGCAGCCGGCCCTTAGGCGGCGCGGGTTTCCCAACGCCAAGAAAGGCGCGGTCTCTGTCATGCCGTAGCAGTCAAGCAAGGGAACGCGAATTGAATAAAAGAAAGAGCTTGTGTCGCGCTGCATGGAGCCTCCGCCGCATATCGCTCCGGTGATGCGCTTTCCCAAAAGCTTTTTAAATCGCTTGAAGCAAATCAAAAAACACAAAAGCTGGGGCGGCGACAACAAAATCAAGGGAATAAAGCCTTTTATGTGGTCAAGGAAGCGCGCGCGTTTTGAATAGCGGCACACAAGGCCCATAAAGCGCTGGTACGCCCAGCCCCAAGCCAAGCCGACAGTCATCGAAAAATTAAAGAGCGCCTGTGGAAAGCCGCCCCGCTTTTTTATCGAACGGTAGCAGCTTTGGACAAAGGCGTCCCACAAGCGCGGCACGCCTACAATCCATTGCGGGTTTACTTCCTTTATGTCTTCGCTCATTATCGTTATCGCGGGCTTTGAATACGCTATGCCGCTTTTGAGCGCGATGATGCAGTAAAGGTAGGCGCGTTCCATTATGTGCCAAATCGGAAGAACCGAAAGCCACATGTCGCCTTCGCGCGCGGTTACTAGAACGTCCTTTATGACTTCGCACTGGGCGATGATGTTGTCGTGGGTTATCATTACGCCTTTTGGAGTTCCTGTCGTTCCCGAAGTGAAAATGATTGTGGCGACGTCGCCGCCTTCTGTCTTTTCCATCTCGGCTTCGATTTGCGCGCGCTGCTCGTCGGTGGCGCGCCTTGCCATGTCTTCTAGGTCGATGAATTTGTGGACGCGGATTCCTGCCATCGCCGCGCGCTCCATCGTAAGGTCTCCGGGCGTCTCAAAAAGAATCACGTCCTTAAGGTCGGGCACTTCCTCGATTTTTTCCAAGACCTTGTTAAGCTGGCGCTCGTTTTCAAAAAATGCGGCGCGGCAGTTTGTGAAGCTTAAGATGAAGCGGATTTCCGTTCCCATTGAGTCGCAGCCGCGCGGAACGTCTGCCGCTCCCAAGGCCAAAAGCGCGAAGTCTGTCAAAAGCCATTCGCGCCTGTTGTCGCTTATGAGGCCGACCAAGTCGCCGCGGCATACGCCAAACTCGCGCAAGACGACGGCCAAGTCCAAGACGCGGCGGTAAACCAATTGGTAGTCGTGCGACTCAAATTTTCCAAGCTCGTTTTTAAAGGATTGAAGCGTTGCGGAAGGACATTCGGCCGCGCGCTTTTTTAGCAAGAGCGCCAAATTCTTGGGCAAAGTTTCCTTGTGAGACAGATGAAGAATTTCTTTGACCTTGGTCATTTTGCCCATAATTTTTTTATTATAGGCCAAAATGGCAAGATAATCAAGGGAGCGTTTGCAGGCCTTTTCCGCGCGGCAAAAGTGAAAATCGTCATATTGTGATTACTTTACTTATAGCGCTAAAATCAATGCGCGCTATAATTTTGGCTATGTACAAGACGCAATTGCAAGAGAATATGCCGGCCTTGACCGCCGCGCTTTTTGAATTGTATGGAGACCGCTGGGACTTTTACTTGATTTTGGAGCGGCTGGAAAAAATTTTGGCCGCGGCTTACAAAGACCCTTACCCCGCCCTAAAAGACCAGCGCGAGCCTTGGTTCCTCTCAAACAAAAGCCTGGGAACGATGCTTTATGTGGACTTGTTTTCCGGCAACATCAAGGGCCTTGCGTCAAAAATACAATACTTTAAGGAACTTGGAATCAATTACGTTCACCTTATGCCGCTCTTTAAGACGCTAAAAGGAGACAATGACGGAGGCTACGCCGTGTCTTCGTACCGGGATGTTCAAAAAAATCTTGGAACGACGGCCGACTTAAAGGCGCTTGTGTCCGCCTTTCGCAAAGAAGGCATTCACACCGTGATCGACTTTGTCTTTAACCACACAAGCTGCGAGCACGAATGGGCAAAAAAAGCCTTGAAGGGCGACAAAAAATACCGCGACTTTTATTACATTTACAAGAACAAGGCCGACGCCGAGGAATGGAACAAAAGCTTGCGCGAGATTTTTCCAAGCGTAAGGCGCGGAAGCTTTACTTACTTTAAGGAAGCCGGCGGCTGGGTTTGGACTACGTTCAATTCGTTCCAATGGGACCTAAACTATTCCAACCCGGAAGTCTTTTTGGCGATGGTCCAAGAAATGCTTTTTTTGGCCAACCTTGGAATAGAAGTCTTGCGCCTTGACGCGCTTGCCTTTGTTTGGAAAGAAAAAGGAACGGCATGCGAAAGCCTTCCAAAAGCCTACACGCTGATAAAGGCTTTTAGCCTGGCCGCAAAAATCGCCGCGCCAAACCTTGTGTTTAAAAGCGAGGCCATCGTTCATCCTGACCAGGTTGTAAAATATATCGGGCAAGACATGTGCCGCCTAAGCTACAATCCCTTGCAGATGGCGCTTTTTTGGTCAAGCCTTGCAAGCCGGGACGCGCGCCTTTTGACATTGAGCATGAAAAAGCGCTGGGCGATTCCCGACGGCTGCGCTTGGGTAAACTACATCCGCTGCCACGACGACATCGGTTGGACTTTTAGCGACGAAGAGGCTTGGTCTTTGGGAATCAATCCCTACGAGCATAGAAAATTCCTCAACCGCTTTTACACCGGCCGTTTTGACGGAAGCTTCGCGCGCGGCGAGGCCTTTCAGGAAAATCCGACGACCGGCGATTGCCGGGTTTGCGGAACGATGGCAAGCCTTGCGGGCTTGGAAGAAGCGCTGGACAAGGACGACCAGCTTTTAAAAGATATGGCCGTTGCCCGCATACGAATGCTCTACGGCTTGCTTTTGGCGCTGCCTGGCCTTCCCCTTTTGTACGCCGGAGACGAAGAGGCCATGCTGAACGATTATTCCTACAAAAAAAATCCAAAGCTTGCGGGAGACTCGCGCTGGGTTCACCGCGTAAAAAAGGATTGGAACAAAAAACTTTTGCCGGAGCAAAAAACTATCCGTGATATGATAAAGCGCATGGCAAAAATCCGCGCAAAGGAAAAGCTTTTTGCCGGAAGCCAAGTTTGGTTTTACGACCAACAGCAGCCGCAAGTATTCGCCTTTTGCAGGAGCGGAACGATACACGTCGTCGTCAACTTTAGCGAGCGCCGCGTTCCCTTTTACGTTTGGGCAAACAAGGGCCGCTCGCTTACCGACCTTTTAAGCGAAAAGCAAGTCCGCGCTCAAGAGCAAATCACTCTTGAGCCCTACGAGCTTTTGTGGCTAAAGGAAGAAGCGTAATCGTACCCGGAACGTTCCACCGCAAAAAAATAAGTTTTTTTCAAAAATAAGAAAATTTTTCGACCAATCACCGCTACCTTATGTGTAAGGAAAACGCGCGGCGTTTTTCAAAATTACATATAGGAGTTTCGTATGAACGGAAATCAAAACAACGGACAAACATGGGAAAACCTGACGATTGCCAACAACTTCATGTTCTACAAAATTATGCGCAACAACCCTGACGTTTGCAAGGAACTGTTGGAAATTCTTCTTGAGTTTAAGGTCGAGCGGATTGAAATGTCGCAAGAGGAAGAAATCAAAGTTGACTTTGACAGCAAGGGAATCCGTCTTGACGTTTACGCCAAGGACGCTGACGGCCTCAAAGTCTACAACATCGAGATGCAGGCCTCCGACACAAAGGAGCTTCCGGAACGAGCGCGCTACTATCAAGGCGTAATAGACGTGGACCAGCTTAAGTCCGGGGAAAAGTATAAGGCCCTAAAAACGTCTTTTGTCATTTTTATCTGCGTTGACGACATATTTGAAAGCGGTCTTCCCAAGTACACCTTTGAAAATCTCTGCCAAGAGAATCCAAAAGTAAAATTAAACGACAGGGCTTACAAGTACTTTTTTATTTCTAAAAATTATGATAAACTGTTGAACGAGGATCAAAAGGCTTTTTTGCGCATGGTGACCGAAAACAAGGCTTCGAACAAGTTCACCGGCAAAATGCTTGAACTATTGAACAACGCCAAACGCAACGCGCAATGGAGGAAACAGTTTATGGACTTGGAACGAGAAAAAACTTACGCCTTTGACAGAGGAATGGAACAAAAGGCCATTGAAACCGCAAAGAAACTTCTTGCCGACGGCAAATACACAGCGGAAGAAATTTCTGCCCTATTGCAAATACCTGTAGAAAGTTTTGCCCAACCCGCCCCCGCAAACTAACCGCCCCTACCCTACAAAAAAAAAACAACGCGGCGTTGCCGCCGCGTTGTTGGATAAGCAAAGCGTTACAGGCTTGCGGCCATAAACGGCGGCAAGCCCGCAAGAGCCGCGCTAGTTGGAAACTAGCGCTCCAGATTCATCTATGCTGTAAGTCGAAGCATCGCTAAGCGTGAACTGGGTGTAATAATTCTTTACAAGCGTTCCGGACAAAACTGGATCGCCAGCGGCATAAGATTCAAGCGTGATTGTTGCCAACGAGCCAGTTTGAGTCAAATCGCTAGCAATAACAATGGCCGGTTTTGAAGCTGTGCGCCTAATATAGACGTCATTGTTTGCATCAACTTTTGCTGCGGCTCCCATGCTGAATGTGGATGGCTTATGCGTCCAATAGTTATTCATAGTATCAGTGACATAAATGCCGCTTCCCTTTCCACTGTCGTTGCAAGTGTTGTCCTTTATCGTTCCACCTGTCAAATTGAATGTTCCAACGCTATCATAGTCATCAAAAGAATCTATAAATACGCCGCCGCCGCCTTCCGACGCACTAGAAGAACTCTTGGCCTGATTGTTGACAATCGAGCCTCCGCTCATATTGACTTTGCCGCCATAAACATAAATGCCGCCGCCATTTGTTGTCGCAATGTTTCCGCTTATAGAACCGCCTTCAATATTCAATGTAGCATACGCTCGGTCGACGAAAACTCCTGCGGCATTTTTTGCCGTATTACCGGATATTTCCACATTTCCGCTGATTGTGACGACACAAGCGGAAGATGATGAAGTGGATCCCGTTATATACAAACCGCCGCCTGAGCTTTGATAAATATTAGTAGTAGTCGACTGATTCTTGTTGCCGGATATTTTTGCGTTTCCTCTTATGGCGACATTTCCTGAGTACACTCTTAAACCTGTAACTTGGTTTCCGCTTATTTCCGCGTTTTCTTCAATGACAATGTTGGAAGTATAATGTGAATCGTATCCGCAGTAAATCGCAGAATAACCTTGGTTTGTGTACGCGCAATAGTTTTCTGTTATTTTGCTGTTTCCCTTTATCGTAAGCTCTTTGCCATTAAAGTTTATAGCCACGCCTTGGGCTCCGCCGTCAACATAATTGTTGCTTATTTCAGCGCCGTCAACAGTAAGCTTTGAGTAGCTGCCAACTGAAATTCCCGCGCCGGAACCAGTCGCTTTGTTTCCCGTAACAAGCGTTCCAGTGCCAAGCGTAACATCGGCATAAATTGTGCCGCTTCCAATGCAAATTCCGCCGCCGCCTGTTTCAAAGCCGCCGGTAATCTTTAGGTCGTTAATTGTTACAGGAACTACGGTCTCAATTGTAAGCATTTTGCCATTGTAGTAAGAACTGTAAGATCCTGTAAGCGAGTCTTTAGGTTCGCCAGTGCTTGCGTCAATTCCGTTTTTACCTTTTAGAGTGATGCTCTTTGCGTAAGGCAATGTAACGCCGCTTATTTTTTGGCCTGGAATTGTTACGTTGTTTACTGTATCGCGTCCAGTCTTTAGATCGCCGTCAACGTAAATTGTGTAATCTTGCGCCTCAAATTGGTCTACAATTTGTTTGCAAGCCTGCGCGATAGTTGCGTAAGGATGCGCGATAGTACCGTCACCGTCAGTGTCGCTTCCTGTTTCCGCAACATAAATTTTGTTGGGAGAAACTGGAGCGATTGCTGTGTAACTTGTATCTTGTGCAAGGCGAACAGCAAGCGGGCGGCTGCCGGACGGATTCGCGCCGGTTTCAATGCTGCCTTTGTTATAACCTCCAGTCGGAGTATACACACATCGCTTTGTGTCCGAGTTGGAGCCATTGGATGTTGCAGTCCAATATCGCAGATAAATTGTATAGCCGTCATCATTGCTGCCCCTTTCCCATCCGCCGTCCGTCGGTGTGTCGTAATAGTTGCCGGTGGCCGGCAAGAATACGGCTCCCTGCGCTTCCATTAAAGACCATTCTTGCAATGTATATGTATTTGTCGCCCATGTTGCGTTTGAGCTTGTATCTGTCGTGGTCAGATTGAAAGAGAGTCCTTCTGGAGGCTCTCGCCAATCGTCGGGCAACAGAACAATTCCGGCAATGCCGTTAACGCGCGCGGGCGAACGTTTTGATGGGCCGCCGCTTCGCAAGTTAAGAAGATAATTCCACTCATCGGAAGTAAGAGTTCTCCAAAGCCCTGCTTGATTGCCTCCGTTACTGATGGCGTTGTGAACGCCCCAATCCAATTCTGCGTATGTTCCCGTCAGGCTCTCAACAGTACGAAGCTGTGTATACATGTCACTTGTATAACCGTGCGTATAAGGCGGAATGTCGCTGTAATAACCCGAAGATCCCCACGGGAACAAGTCAATCCAACCGGTATATGTCGCGCTTGCATTGTCGTTTCCATCTTTGCCTACAAAGTCACTTTGCTTGTCTGCGAATCTCCAAGTGTCAGTGCTGGCCTGATATTGCAAGTTTGCTGGACTAAAGTAAACCTGCTTCGTGGCTGATACAGAGAATGGCTTTTGAACCCAATCGCCCCATCTGTTTCCGCTTCCACCTCCCCCTCCACTAGGCTGTGTCGGCACAACGCAGGTTGCGGTAAGGTTGGCCGTGGCGGGAGTCGGCGCCGGCGTTTGTCCGAAGCTTCCAGGAGTGACTGTCACAGTCCATGTAAAGTTGTTTGTGCCGGCCGCAGCTCCAGTCAAAGTTTTGTTTGTGTCGTTGACAGTTACTTTGTCGGCGCTTGGATCAGAGCAAGCCAAAACGTGCGCCCATGTGTCGCTGTCCGAGTTGGCGCTGTCTACAATGTAGCGGCTAAAGCCGTTGACTTCGGCTTCTGTTGTAAGCATGGGCCACACTTTTGGAGCGGGCGGATTCAAAGACGGGCTTACCGTTATTGTCTGCCCTTTTTGAATTGTTTTGTTGGAAACGCTTACGGAAGGAACTGGAGACGGGTGATGGACAAGCGGCGTAAGAACGCAAGAGTATTTTCCGTAGCTTGCGATGTAAGGAACGGATCCTCCGCAAGCTTCGCTATTGACGGCCTTGTAGCTTGCGTCCGCGCATGGAACTGTGGCGCCGTCCAGAGAAAAACTTACAAATTGCCCAGCAGCATAAGCGGCAAAGCTGTTGCCGATTACATACGCTTCGTTCGTGTTTCCAGGAGTAAGATGTTTGTCAAGCTGAGCTACGTTTCCTTCGACAAGGCCGCCGTTTGCGGGCACAAGCCCATCAATGCTTCCTGTATATTCAGCCAATCCGCCTGTGACATAAAATGTGACTTGCGCCTTGTAATTGTAGCCAGGCTCCATAAAAACAGGCACCGGAGGCTTTAGCTCTGGATGGTTGGGGTCTCCGCCCGCGGTAAAAGAGCATGCGTAAAACTCTTCGCCGCCTTGGCCAAGTTCCGAGCAAGACCAAGTCATGTACGCGTATTGAATGTTCATTGCGGCCGACGGGTCAACTCCGTTAAAGGCAAAGCCCGGCATATTGCCGCTGATGTTATACAACCCAACAGTCGCGTTGGAAGTTTCGCCGCCTTCTACGGGAATGCCGCGGGCGTTGCCGTAATATTTGAGTTCGCTTATTCCTGTCGCTGTTTCGTAGCCAAAAATCGCCACGTCCCAGCTGCCCGGCTCAAGTTCGTCTACCGTTATGCTGGAACCCGGCGCGACAAATTGCGTTATAGATTCATGGCTGGAAATGTTTCGGACCACAACTTTAAATTGGTCTACCGCTCCGGCGCTGATGCTTCCGCCGGAAGACACCGAGCGGGAGACGTCGGCCAAAGCGCCGCTAGAAGCGATCGCGTTAAGCTGGCTTTGGTCCGGCAAGCGCATTGTGATTGCGCCCTTGTCCGAGCCCATCGTGTCAAAATTGCAAGAAAAGAGCGCGATGGCAAAAAGCAACGCCGCCGCGATTTTAGTAAAACTAGAACGCATAATCCCCACCTCTTAATTCATCACTACTACAGCTACCGCAATGCTTCCTGTTCCCGCCGCCACGTTTCCGCCGGCAGGTCCGTCGGGCGCGGGCAACGCGCTGGGCGACGCTCCAACGGCTTCTTCGCGGGCGGCCAATGGAACCGCTCCGCCCAAATCATACGCGTTTGAAATCGCTTTTTGTATCGGCGCGTCTTGTCCGCCTTCGGCTCCTACAGAAACCGACTGGCCTTGCCAAACCACGCAAGTTCCGTTGATAGAGTTTCCATCAAAAGAAATTTCCTGGCCGTCGACGGTTGCCCAAACGGCGGTCTGGCTTTCTTGACCGGTGACGGTGTCGGACTTGTAGCGGCACTCAATTCCAAAAATAGTTCCGCGCACAGACGCGGTCGCGGCCGGTCCTTTTATTGTAAAGCCTACGCGGCGGTCTTCAACTTTTTTTACGTTGCTTACAAGGCTTCCTGTCTTTACGCTAAGGACGGCGTTGTCCTTTGCCGGGCTTTCGCTAAGCTCTTCAACCTTTATTCTTGTCATCGCGCCGACGTTGACTGTCGTTCCCTTTAGCTTAAACTTGAGCGAGCTTTTGAACGCGGTCTGGATTGTCGCTCCCTGGCTTATCACGCTTCCCACGTTAAGCGGAGACCATGACGTTCCGTTGGAGCTGACTTGCGCCCTGCCCTGAATCTCTATTACTTCCGCGTCGTATGCAAAAAGCGCGAATGAAAGCGACGCGACAAATATTGCTAGAAAAAATCTTTTCATAATCTCCCCCTAGAAAGTGATGGTTCCGTCAAGAGCCAGCTGAACTTTGTTCACGTCCTTGTTGTCTTTGTCAATGTATTGAAGGAACGAGGCTCCAACCTTTGCGTCGCTAAGGATTTGCCAATCCGCTCCGACGCTCCACTCAAAGCCCTTGTACTTCGCTTTTTCCATCACGTCAAAAACAAGAGCGGTGTCAAGCTTGGCCAAAACTTTTTGTATCGGCTTGATCGTCGCTCCCGCGGTAATCTTAAAAACGCCTGTGTGCTGAGGCTCGTTAAAAGCGCTGTAGGCGTCGATTTTTGTAAAGCCGTAAAAGGCTTTAAAGGGACCGTTGTCGCCCGAAGCGTAAACGATGCCTCCTGTCGCGGTCAAGTCCATAAAGTCAAAGTAGTAGCTGACCGTGGCCTTTGTAAGGTTTGTAAATCCGACAGAGCCGTCAAAACTATGCAAGCCAAAAGTTGTCGTCGCGCTGTAATAAAGGCTTTGCCAAATCGGGCCGTTCATTCCGGCGGTAAAGTAAAAGCGATTAAAGGACTTTCCGCCCATCTTGAATGTCGCCAAGATTTGTCCAAGAGCGCAATGCCTTCCAAACAAGTTGGGAACGGAAACGCCCGCCGCCGTCACAAAATATTTTTCGGCAAGCTGGTAGACCTTGTCGGTCTTGTACTTAAATGCGTCCTTGGGATGGTTTTGCATTTTTACAAAGGCCGCGTTTAAAAGGCCCGTGTATCCCATATAGGCCGAGACCGACATCATAGGCAGCTTGTAATTGGCCCAAACGCCGTCGCAGTTTTGGTTCATAATAAGGCCGGTGTAGTCCGAAAAAATAAATCGGCCGGCGTTGATTGTAAGCGGCCTTTGCGCCACGCTCCACGTTCCGCTAAATTTGAGCAAGTCAATGTCCAATCGGTTAAAGGCCTTGCTGGCCGCGGCGTCGTATTCAAATTCGTAAATCGCTTCGGCGGTTACGTACATTTTGTCTTGGCCGGGAATCCAATACTTTATCCAGCCGCTAAGGTCGTTTACTTGGTCCAGCTTTATGTTAGAAAAACTCTTTCCCTTTAGGCGGGTGTAGTTTGAAAAGGCTCCGCCGTAGTCAAGGGCAAAGGCGTTTGACGCGATCGCGATGGCGGCGGCGCAAGCGGCAAGAAGCGCCGCAAAATTTTTCTTAAATACGATTTTCATTTTGAGGCCTCCGCGTAGTTGACGCAAACGTTAAAGAGATTCACAGCGTCTTGGCCGCTAATCTTTTTCCAGGGATCGGCTTCTTTGTCCAAAAAGCCCAAAGCCTTTAGCTCCTTAAATGCGTAGCGCGGAGCCTTTGTCAATTTGTAAAATAGGCCGCCCTTCATTCCCGCGGCCTTTACGCAAAGCGCGCTATATTCCTTAAGGTTAAGGGAGCTGTTCACTTCCGCTCCGTCCTTTACCCAGCCTAACTCAACCGCGGTTTGCAAGGCGTCTTGATACGAGGCGTCCTCGTCGATTTTTTCGGAATAAGACAAAGCCAAATATGACGCTTGGCCAAAAGTCGTTTCTTGACTGTCGATTATTTCGGTGATTTTTTCAACTGACTGCGCGTTGGCGGCGCAAACAAAGGCCAGGGCAATGACAATCGCCCCTAACATTTTTTTCATAGAGATCTCCCATCTAAAGTTCTATTATAGGGAGAAATCCGCGCATATGTCAACCGCTATGGCTTTTTAGAGAAAGTCCGGGGTGATTTCAAAGGTTTGCTGGCCGCTGGCAAGGGGCAGCGTCAGGCGGAAGGCGCAAAGGCACAGGCGCTTTAGGCCCAAAAGGCTTTTGGCGGCCTTGTTCAGCTTAAAGTCGCCGTACTTGTCGTCGCCGATTATCGGAAGCTCGCTTTGGGACAAGTGGATGCGGATTTGATGGGTGCGGCCGGTAGCCAAGGTCAGCTTCATAAGGCAAACGTCAAGGTTTGACGCTTCCGCCTCCTCGCGCAAAAAGTCGGAAAGCTGGGCCTTTTCGTAGTAAGTGACGGCGCTTTTGCTTTGGCCTTTTTCTTTTATCGGAAGCGAAATCTTTCCGCTGGGATTCTTGGGCTGGCCAAAGCAAAGGGCCAGGTACTCTTTTTTGACTGACTTTTCGCCGACCAATCGCGACCACTTGTTGGCGGCGGCGGGAGTCTTGGCGCAAAGCAAAAGGCCGCTGGTGTCCTTGTCCAGTCGGTGGCACAAGTAAACCTTTTGTCCGATTTGCGCGGAAAGCTCCGTGTCGACGCTTTTTCCGACGCCGACGCCGCCCTGGCTTGCAAGGCCCGATTTTTTGTTGATCAATATTATTTCGTCGTCTTCGTAGACGATGGGAATTAAAGTTTCGCTTTTCATTTTGACAAAAATAATATATAATATGTAAAGATTTTTCAAGGACTGGAAACTATGCGCGCATTAAAACTTTTGGCCGCGGCCACAATTTTATTTTTCGCTCCCCTTTTCGCCTTTGCGGAATTTTACTCCTCGTCTTACTACGGCTGGAACTTGGATCTTCCCGAAGGCTTTGTCGTAAAGGACGCTTCGGACGACGGCCTTTCCTTTTACCTTGAGCACGAGTTTATGAAAGTCCGCGTCGCGATAAAGATGTTCCCGGTGGAACGCTACGAGCGCAGCGACTTGGCGATGGAAGACGTTTTGAACAAGCTTAACGCCGACGGAGAGATCGACGGCTTTTTGTGGAACGGCCGCCACGCCTCAATCGCGCAATACACTTTCCAGCTTCCGGGGAACGACACCGCGCAATCCGGCTGGGGAGTCTCGGTCACCACCGAGCAAAAGCCGATCCATTTTGTCGTCTTGTGCTACGCCGACAAGAACGTCGCCGACGACTGCCAGCAATTCATTCTTAGCGCTGTTGACTCGCTTTGCCTTAACCAAAAGGACTTTAGGCTTCCCGGAGTCGTCACAAGCTACGCCTTTAATTCCGGCGAAACACAGAACGTAAAAATCCAAGTCGGAGACAAGCAAGTCTTTGCCCTTGTTCCCGTTCAAGCCAAAGAAGCGGGCCGCTTTGTCATTGACCGCGAATTTAGCGTGCTTACCTTATACGCAAAACAAAAGCAGTGGAAAGAGGCTTGGCAGCGCTACTACCGCCTTGTCTTTAGGGAAGCTTATTCCCGTCTGGACTCGGCCGCCCAATCAATCTACGCGGCCCTCAGCTCCGACGCGATGACAAAAAATCCCAAGAACCCCAACGTCGAAATTTGCAAAAAGCTTTTGGCTTGGACGCAAGACTTTGGCTACCAGCGAAACCAAGACACAAGCGACCTAAACGATTTGACCAGCGTTTTGCAAAACCAAGGCTCGGACTGCGACAGCCGCGCGCTTTTGCTTTGCATTTTGATGGAGCATTACGGCGTAAAGACAGAGCTGTTCGTTTCCGGCGTTTATTCGCACGCGCTTTTTGGCGTTGACCTGCCCTATCCGGGAGCGCGAATTATGGTAGACGGAACCAATTATCTTTTGTGCGAAACCACCGCGCCCGTTGACATGGGCATGGTGGCCAAAGAGCAATCAGAGACTAAAAACTGGATTAGCGTTGATCTTCCTTAAAAACGCGGGCGCGTTAAGAAACCAAAAGCTTGTAGGCGGCTTCGGCGCTGGCGGCGGAAAGCAGGCTGTCGCGCAAATTGTTGTCCTTAAGCTTTGCGCTTAGGTGCGACAAAGTCTGCAAGTAGTAAGAGTGCTGGTTGTAGGCCGCGGCGATCATAATCAAAAGGCTTACCGGCTGGTCGTCAAGCGTTTCAAAATCCTTGATGGGGCTTTTGCAAATTCCGACCGCCATAACTAAATCGGTTACGCTAGAAAGCCTGGCGTGCGGAATCGCTATGCCGCGGCCGATCGCGGTGGACATAAGCTCTTCGCGCTTTAGGATTTCGGTTTCAAGTTCCTTGGCGATTTTCACTTGCGGAGCCTTGCTAAGCGCGGCCGAAAGTTCCACCAAGGCGTCATGCTTTGTGGTCTGGTTTATGAAAATGATTCTGTCGGGCGAAAGTATGTTTTTAATTTGAACGGCCATCGTGGGCGAAGAAAGGCGGCTGCCTGAAGAAAGGCGCTCGTTGACCCATTTTTCTATCTCTGATTTTTTAAAGCGCCATACGGTTCCGATTTTTCCCGCGGGAATCTCGCCTTTTTGGGCCCAATCGTATACTGTTCTTTCTGAAACTCTAAGGTACTTGGCAACTTCTTCGATTGTTAAAATTTCTTCATCCATTTTTTTTGAATATCCTTGAACTTTTTTGAAAATGTATGAAAATTATACAGTATTACGCCAAATATTGTCAAGATAAAAAATAATCGAGGCTCCCCGCTTTTTTGTCTTGACATATTTTGCGTTTTTCTATATATTTGTAGAACTTAATTGCAATTAATTTTGGAGGAATAGAATGGCCGGAGCAAGTAAAAACTCTCGTACAACCGTTGCCACGCAAAAGTTCATGTGCCCCGATTGCGGCGCCGAGATCGTTATGAAAACAATTTTGCAGAACGGAAGACTCAAGAACGTCGCTGAATGCTCAAAGTGCAAGCGCGTAGAGAGACGTCCCAAAGACTTCAAGTAATTAAAAAGGCCGCTCAATCGAGCGGCTTTTTTGTTTTAAATGAATTAACTTAATCTTCGGATTAGGCTTCGGCGCAGTTGCGCCACTTGTCCAACTGTTCCTGCATAAGGGTCTGAGCCTCTTCCAACAAGGCCAGCTGGTCTTCTTTTGTTTCTGCCGGCGGGCAAACCTTCAACAGCTTTGCGCGGTAGTTGATCTTGTGCATGTTTTCCATAACATGCATAATGTCGTTGATTTTATAGCCGTCGTCAACAACGCAAATGGCGACAGGCAATTTGGTGGCGTCGGCGATTCTTCTAAAGCCCGCGCTGTAGAATTTTCCCAAGGCTCCGTTTTTGCTTCTCGTTCCTTCCGGGAAAATAACCGGATTCCATTTGTTCTTTAGGCAGCGCTTGGAAAAAGAATCAATTCTTTGCATAACCAATGACGTTCCGCCCTTGCGGGGAATAAAGCAATGGCCGTGGCTTTTTAGCATCGGGCCCACAAGCGGAATGTAGCTTTTGCCAAGAGCGTCCTTGGCCACAAAGCGCACGTCGCGGTCGGGAAAAAAGTTCATGTAAATCGGAATGTCCAAAAGGCTTTGGTGGTTTGACAAAACGATGAACTGTTCCGGCAACTTTTCAAAATTGTCTTTGTAAAATGAAAGGCGGAACTTTTTGTACACGCGCATAATCCTAAAAACGCGGCGCGCGCAAACGCTGACTATGTAGTCCGAAATCTTGTAGCAAAGCCTTGGGCAAAAGGGATAAAAAATTATAAGTCCAATTGAGGCGGGCGTCAGCATTCCGACAAGAGTTATTAGAATCAATATGTTTCCGATTGCCCTGAACATTTTTAAAGTCTACAATATTTTTTCCATTTTTGCAAGTGATTTTTCCCATTGAAAACAATGCATATAATATGGTATAATATCAAAAATGCATTATTTAAAAGTTCCGGTTAAAAAAACGCTTTTGCTTCTCTTTTTGGCATTGTTTTTACAAGGAACTTTTGCGCCCCAAAAGCTTTTTGGGCAAGAACTCAAAGGCCTTGCGCTTTCTGACGCGACGGCAAGGTTCTTAAAAAAAGCCGGCTTCGCGTCTTCAAAAGAATCAATGTCTTCGGCGCTTTTTGCCGACTTTCCCTACAACATCACGGTGGACTTGCCCGCGCGCGAACAAAGCGACTGGACAATCTTTTTGATGACGCCGCAAGAAGACGCTTACGAAAACCGCTTTTTTTTAATCGACTTGATCAACTTCTTTAACGCGGCGTCGTTTCCGTACAACATAAAAGTCGTTCTTACCGCAGGCGACAGACAAAACATCGCCGGAAACGAAAAGATGTCCGGCTCCGAAGTTTTCTGCAAAAAAATTGAAGGAATGCAAAACGCAGCCGCCTTGGTTTTGTCCTTTGACGCAAGAAACAAAACGCACGTGACACCGGGCTCCAACGGAAAAATTTCGCCCTACTATTTTTGCAGGCTCTTGTGCGACAGCATGGAAAGGAACTCGTGCCCCTACTCCATTTCTGGCGGAATCTTTCTTTCTTTGTACAGGAACAACCTTTTAAGGAACGACGCGATTTTGTCTTCGTTTTTGAGCAGAGAGATTCCCGCGATTTCCTTGCGCCTGCTTCCCGACAAAGAATTGCAGGCCAACCAGCTTAACGCGATCAAAGATTTTTTCTCCGGCATAGAAATTGAAAAGAGCGCCGTTTGGAGCCAGCATTACATTCCAATAAAACTTTTTTCCAAGCGTTATTGGATCGAAGAGCATTCGATCATCTACAGCGTTATGCTTTTTATGGCGGCGGCGATGTTCATCTTGGCTGACTTTGCCTTTATCTTTAGGCGAAGAACAAAGCGTTTGGTCGTCATTAAAAGGCGGGCGCTTAGGTCAAATTATTTGATTCTTTTGACAGCCCTTGTCGTTGCCCTTTCGTTTTATCTAGGGCAAGGAATCGCCCATCTTTTCCAAAGCGTCGGCGTAAGAAATCCGATGGTTTTGTTCGTGATAAAACTCGCGCCCGCCTTTTTTATCGTTTCGACAATCTATCCCCTGGAATTGGGCCGCCATTCACATCTGTCCACATACCATTACGAATACATTTTGTCGATAAGCGCGATCTTGAACATTTTTATCTTTAGCCTCTTTGACATTTCCTTGTTTTATTTGTTCGCCGTCGAGTATTTGATTTTGGCTCTGTCGCGCGCGTTTAAGAGCCGCCTTTCGATTTTTATCTTTATCGCGATTTTCATCACGCCCTACCTTCCTCTTGTGTATTCAATCTTGATTTTCTCCGACGGAATAAAGATTTACAAATTGATTTTTTGCGGCTTTAAGGAAAACCTAGTTTTGGCTTTCGCTCTCGTTCCCTTTAACTTGCTGTGGCTTAGAATTTTGGCGCGATTAAAAATCAAGGCAAAGGACAACAAAAAAACAATCATCGGCTATGTCATTACAAGCGTCTTCTGTTTTGCGGGCCTTTCGATTTTTTCAAGCATATTCATTTTTTCTTTGAACAGAATCTTCTTCACAAAGATCGAGCCCTACCATATGAAAGCCCGCGTCTTCAATTCCGAAAAAATAGAAAGGACAACGGCGCAAGTTTACGACACAGAATATTACGGCGGAAAAATTCGTCGCGTCGAAATCGATTCTTCAGAAGCGGCCGAAAGGTTTTCGATTATCGTCAACGGAAAGAACGCGAACCCGGTTTACTTTTCCGTCTACGACACTGTTTCATCAGAAAAGTCAACGGAATTTCTTTTGCCTGACAATCCGCCAAACAAGCTTACCGTTATGTACACGCCGGACTCAAGCTCCGACCAAGACATAATCATAAACGCCTATTACCTTGACGAAGAAAATCAAAGGCCAATGTATTTTTGCGAAACTTTGGTTTACGAGGCGCGCGGAGACGAAATTAATTTGCGGAAGGTCCAAGAATGAATTTTGAAGGAAAAAAATGTTTTTTCCATGTTGACCTTGACGCTTTTTTCGCTTCGGTGGAACAGTTGACGCATCCCGAATGGCGAGGCAAGCCAGTAATCGTCGGCGGGCTTCCGGGCGACAGGCGCGCGGTGGTTTCTACCGCAAGCTACGAGGCAAGAAAGTTTGGCGTTCATTCCGCCATGCCCTTGGCGCGCGCCGTTGAGCTTTGTCCAAACGGAATATACACTCGCGGAAACTACAAGCTTTACTCGGAATATTCGGAACAAATAATGGCGATTTTTGGCGAGTTCTCTCCCGACGTAAGGCAGATTTCAATCGACGAAGCCTTTTTGGACATGACGGGAACGGAACGGCTTTTTGGCGACGCCATTGAATGCGCCAAAAAACTAAAAGCCGCAGTCTTTGAGCGGACTGGCCTTACAGTTTCTGTCGGAATCGCCGCGACAAATTACATCGCCAAAATTTGCAGCGGACTAAAAAAGCCCGACGGCCTTTACGCCGTTCTTCCTGGAAAAGAAGAAGAGTTTATGCTTTCGCTTCCGCTGGAAAAAGTTTGGGGCGTAGGCTCAAAGACTTTGGAACGCTTGCGTTCCGCCGGCTTTAACACAACGGCCGACATTAGAAAGCATTCCCAAGAATTGCTTGCAAGCGTTTTTGGCGACGCCACCGCATGCTTTTTGTACAACGTTGTCCGCGGAATCGAACCGCCGGGATTTTTGTCCGAGGCCAAAAGCCATTCCGCCGGAATCGAAAACACTTACGAATACGATTTGATTGAATGGAACCAAATCGAGCGCGCCCTCTTGTCGCTTTCGGAACAATTGATGTTCCGCTTGCTAAAGGACAACCTTACCGGAAAAACAGTCGCGATAAAAATCCGCTACGACGACTTTACGACCGTAAGCGCCCAAAACACAAGCTTGCAAAACGTCACCAGCGTTGACGATTTGTACGCAAGGGCCGTCGCGATTTTTAGAAACAAATACCAAGCCGGCCGCGCCATAAGGCTTTTGGGAATTACGATCAACAACACGACTGACGCCGACGCCGAAAAGCAAAACGAGCTTTTTGACTTTGGCGAAAAAAAGCGCAAGGCGATTGAAAAAACGATTTTAAAAATCTCGCAAAAAAATCCAGGCCTAAAAATTCACAAGGCGCGGCTTTTGTCGGCGGCCTTCGCTTTTTTAGCGCTTGCGGCTTTTACAAGCAAGGCATATTGCGACGACACAAAAACGATCGAGGCAAGCGGTTCCGGCCCTATGGTTGTCGGAAAAGATTTGCCGCCCGAAACGATTCCCGCAGGAACAAAATTCTTGGACTGGGATGTCCGCGACAATAAAATCGAGTTTAGCGCGCAAGGCTATTGGACGTCAAAATTAAAGCAGACAATCACCGCAACTTTTGGCTGGGGAAAAGACTTTAACCTTTCTTTTGGAACGCCTGTCTTTGTCCAGCAAGTTGACATGTCCTTGTGGTTTACGGTCAACAAGCATTGGTACCTTGAGGCGGCCTTTGCCGACGAGTTTAACAAAAACACTTTCGCAGCCGGTTACATGAACGGAGAGGGATACTTTAAGGAAATGCGCGTGGCAAACCGAAAGGTTGTCTTTCCGACAAGCTATTCCGTTGACGATGTAAGCCGCGGCATTGGCGGAGGCGAAAACCAAGCGCCGGGCGTAAGCGCTAAATTCGCGGACCCCGACGGCAAGTGGACTTTTGACGCGGCCTTGCGCTACGACATGCTGGCTTCCAGAGACAAAACTTATTACGGAAAAAACTCCGTCAACGACACAAACCACGCCAAGTCTTCGTTTATGACCGGAAGAATGTTCGCGCTTCCGTCCTTTGAAGTTGCCGCCGACATTCAAAACGTTTATGTTGAATCTTACAACGGAGCGTACAAAGACTCTTGCGGAAGAAAATACAAAAAGCTTTCTTCGTCGGACTTTTTGGTCGTTCCGTCCAGAAAAATGCTTGTTTTAAGTCCAACCGCAGGCTCCGCAAAAAAGAACGGCGCCCTGCCCGCCGTCGCCGTAACCTTTGCCAGCGCCGCGACTCCGGCGACTTGTCTTATTCAATTGGGAAATTACGGAACGAACACCAGCTCTGGCGTTGGAGACGGCTTTTTGGGAAACGTTCAAAAGACCTTTGGTTTGACCGACACCGCCTCAGAGCCGGAGCTTTGTCCAAACGTCGCAAGCTTTTCTTATTGCGGAAAGGACGGCCAAGTTCCTGTCCCGGATCCCTCGGGAGCGGCGCCGGCCTCTGTCGACCAGTGCGGCTTTTTTGGAAGCTTGGACAACAAAACTGTTTTGTTCGTGCAGCACCCGGCGGGCTTTTCGCCCTTTACCGTATGCTTTAGATACGATTTGGGCATCAACAACATTGACGAACTTTTGCTTGTCCACAACCAAAGCGGAAAAGCAGAGGAACGGTACGCCGCCATACAAGCCGACGACGACTTGGCTTTGACAAACGAAAACTTCTTTGGCCAAAAGCGCTTTTACGCCGACGTTTACGACACGCTTACAAAAAAACGAGATTACGCCGAAGCGATCATCCGCTACCCCTTTTGCCAAACTTCGCCCGGCTCTTACCTTGGATATTCCGACACCGACGACGTTGTTTTGAGGGCAAGAAATTACACGCCGGTAAACCGCTTTGACATTGGAACAGACGCGATAAACGGAACGGTAATCGTCTACAAAAACGGCGTCGTTGATTCCGGCGCTAAATACAATTCGGAGACCGGCGAAGTTTCAATTTCTTCAAGCGTAGGCTCAAGCGATAAAATTTACATCGTATGGTTTGAAGACTCAAAGACCTTTGACGCCGGTTCCTTGGCGGCGGCGGCTGGCTTTAACTACAACTTTACCGAAAATCTTTCGGGCGACGCCTCCTTTGCAACCCGTTGGACTCTGTCACCGACAACAAAATACGCCGAAGCTAAAAAAATTTATTTTGGCTACGGAACGCTGGCTTCCCGCGTAAAATACCAAGACGAAAATTGGAAATTGCAAAACACAATTTCGGGAACGGTAGAAAACAAAAACACAACCGGCTACTACAAGCTTTTAAGCTTTAACGACAGCGCCGCCACGACAACCTACAACGCTCAAAACGCCGCCAAAAACCTTCCTGACAATTTCGCGCCGCGGCTTAATCCACGTCCTTCAGAGTCCAGCTCAAGCGCAATCGATTTGGAAAGCCAAAAAAATTCTTCTAGGCCGGCACAAAAAGGTTCAACCGACAGTCAAATAACCGGATACAAAATTCCCGTTGAATGGTCGTGGACCGGCACAAGCGGTGCGAACGAATGGGCCGCAAAAACGATTTCAATCGCTGGCGGCGGCCTTGCTTCGACCTCAACATTTTCTGTCGCGGTAAAGCTCGCGCAAACTTTGTCCAGCAAAGAGGACGTTTACTTGCAGCTTGGCGTAAGCGACGACGAAAAGTTTGAGGCCGAAGCGGTCGGATCAATACCAACTTGGAAAATTTCTGACTCCAGCGCCGCTGACGTAATGACTTCGCTTAACAAGAACAGCCAAAATTGGCAAATAATCAAAGTCGCTCTAAAAGATGTGGACCGCGTTCAATGCATAAAAAACAAAAACGCGCGTCTCGTCGTCGTCAACAGCGACGGTTCGGCGACAGGAAGCGGCGCGATTTATTTTGGCCCATACGAGCTTGCCACGCAGGGTGTCTTTACCGTTCAAGACCAAGCCTTTACCGTAACGACCGCTCAAACGCGAACCAGCAATCCCGGCGCTTCACGCTTTAACAACACCGCAAACTACGCGCAAGAAGTCTCTTGGACTTCGACCGCCTCAATCGCTCCTACAAACAGCGCGATCACGATTTACAAGTACTTTGACCAAGTTGACCACGGCGACTACAACGAAATCAACATGTACTTTAACTTTGACTACTCTGATTCCGCCGGCCTCGCTTCCGAGCCGAGCGAAAGCGGCCTTACCCTATTGTTGGACACCGACGCTTCGCATGTTTTGGGAGAGGGAAAAATCGCGGCTTACGCAAAGGTTTCAAGACGGGCTTTGGACCAGTACAAGGGAACGGGCTGGAAACTGTTGACAATCGACAAAAGCGAAAACAGGATTTACATAAACGGAGCGGCCTTGTCAAAAGAGGATTCGTATTTGCAAATAAACAACTCCGTCGTTCCCAGCCGCGCAAAAATTGAATTTGACACCAAAAGCCAAGACAAATGGAACAAGTCCGGCACCTTTAGGGTTGACGAAATTTATTTTTCAAAAACATCTCCGCATTTTATCGCGCAAGACAAAAACTCCGTCGATTGGAAAAAGAGCGGCGTTCTTGCCGAAAGCAAAAACGGCTTTCCGATTCTAAGCGACGTAAAACTTCACGCGGCCAGCCAAGAAAACATGACCTTTTACACAGAAAAATACCGCGACACAAAAGGCGACATAAGCGCTGACGTTAGCGCAAGCGCGACGATAACACAAATCGCGGTAAGCGCAAGCGCCGCTCGCGCCGCCGACGCTTCAACCGTAATCACAAACGCATCCCATTCAATCGCGACCGCCTCGCCGCTTTTTAAGACTGTTTCCTTTGGCGAAGAATATACGTTTGACAGGGACGCAAAGTCTGCGGCAAAAAGCAACTCTTTGGGCTTGGACTTTAACTCGTTGGGAGCGCCAATTTCGCTAAAAGGTTCGGTCAAAAGCGATTCGTCCCAATGGTCGCTCAACACCAAGGCCGAAAATTCGGCGGCCTTAAATCTGGGAAAGGGAGACTTTAGGTACGCCCTAAACCTTTCGACCGAAGCCTCGCAAAAACTTTTAAAGAACAGCGGACAAATTTTGTCCACCGACAATTACTTTAAAACATGGCTTAGCGCAACCCAAAAAGAGTTCTCGTTTGGAGATTCGGCCGCCTCCAAGCGCAAGGTCGGCGCGAAAATAGAAAACACAATCTACCTTCCATGGTCTTCGCTAACGCCGCAAATAAATTACTACACCGAGGAAAACTATTCGGCCTCGACAAATTATTATTACAACGACAAAAACACATTTAGCATGGCCTTCCCCTTCAAGCTTGGAAAAAACGCGTTCTCCGTTTCCTGGAAAAAAATTTCTGGAGGCGTCGAGGCGACAAACGCCGGAGGAAACTATTCAGAGGACGTTTATCAATTGGCCCAAACTTACGGCCAAAGGCAATACTTTTTTGCCGCCGCTCCGATTTACGATTTGATAAGCTGGGGCCTTGCGGACAACGTTCACGACAAAACAAAAGGCCTAAAACAAAAAGACTCCTTGCAGTCAGAATTTTACAACAGCGAATACGACATAACCTTTAACAGGCCCCTGTACGCCGACAAGCGCGACTTCTTCGTTCCTTCAAACGTTTCTTTTGCCGTTGCCCGCGACATAAGGGCCGCCGAAACTTTGAGCGACACAAACCAGTACAAGTTAAAGCTGGGCTGGGCCGCCTTTAATATTTTTGGAAAGTACGGTTCAATCCCCATAGCCTCTTGGTTTGAGCAAGACGAATACTTGGCTTCGTTTACGGCCACTCTAAAAGTTCCGCGCGCCGAGCCAAGCGACATTACGCAAGTCTACACAACTTATTTGCAGGCAAACTTTTACATTACAAAGGACAACGTTTTAAAGAACGGCGCCGAATTCAGCTTTCAGGATTTGAACAATTACACGATAAAAGGAACCATAGCCTGGAAGCGGCCCGGAAAAACAAGCGCCATTTCGGCCCTGGCAAAACTGATTTTCAAGCGCCTTAGAGAGCAAGAGATTCCGATTGTCAGAAGCGACAGCATTAACTGCTCGTGGAGGAGCGCGTCCAGCGTAAACTCAAAAGTCGTAAAGCAAACGCACTCATACGAATACATTCACAGCGCCGAATTCCAATTCGCAAAATTCTTCGCGCTTACAACCGAGATTGACTTGGGCTTTACATGCGCCTTTGACGACATCTGCACGTTGACGGCTACATGGAGCTTGGGAGGAAAGCTTAACTTTTAACGGAACGCTGTCGCTTACTGCAAGGGAGCGAAGTAACCGGTCTCGTCGCGGCCGCTTCTGTTCATTATGTAAGTTTCGACTTCAAGCGGCAGATAAGCGCGGCCCATGTCCGTTTGCAAAACCGATTCAAAGCTAAATTGATACAGACCGTTGGGAACGTCAAGCAAATCCTGAACGATGGAGCCCAAGCCTTCGGGCCTGTAAACGTAATACGACTTTCCGTAAGAATTCTTGTAAATGTAATCCAGTTCTTCGTCCAGGCCGCCTTGCCTTAACGAGATTACGCTAAAGGCCACGCTGTTGTTGTCCATAAAAGCGGTCAAGTCTGTCAAACCGTAATGGTCAAAAGAATTTTGCGGCATAAGTCCGTCAGTGATGTAAATGATCGCGCGCTTGGGCTCAGCGTTGATCAAGCCGTTCACCGCCATTCTTATGGCCAAGTCAAAGGCGCAAGAAGAATTCCTTGGACTCTTGAGGGCCGACTCCGAAAACTTTAGCAAGCCTTTTGGATCGCCCGTGTATTCCGTAACGGGAATCTGTCCGCTGGAAATCAAAGTTATTCTGCCAACGCCCTGCATCGCGTTTGCTATGTCGCGGACCGCTTGGTCCAGCGCCGAATTGTATTCGCTTGGCATGCTGCGGTCAACCACAATCGCAACGTCTTCGTTTTTGTTTGACGAAGCGGCGCCTTCAAAGCGCAATTTTGCCGCGGGCCTTTTTCCTTCGCTGATGTAAAAGTTTTCGGCCCTCAAGCCGACAACGGGCTGGCGCCGACGGTTTTGCACGCGCACGTTCATCGTGACTTTTGGAAAATGCTCCGCGTCCACGCGCTCAATCTCAACAAAAAGTCCGCCCAACAATTCCGTCATGTTGGACAAAATGCAAATCTCGTTGTTCTTAAAGTCCGCGGCCAAAATGTTTCCGTTTTGGTCGGGAACGGCGTAAGTGATTCTTGCGGGAGCGTTGCCCGTAAAGGCGCTTTCGTAAACCGCGCCCGTTCCCAAATCGACTGTAAAGATTCTGTTCCTGTCGCTTACGATAAGCGCGTCTTTTGCGGCTGAAAACTTCATCGCCTCCGGGAAGGCAAAAGTTTTTTCTTGAACCAAAACGTCAACGTAGTTTCCGCTCAAGTCAAATTCGTAAACGGCGCCCAAAACTCCGTCGGCGACGTAAACGCTTTGTCCATTGATCGCGATTCCTGTCGGGCCTTTCAATCCCCTAAACGAATAATCCTTGCGGCCAAAACTAAAGAGGCCGTTTCCTTCCTTGTCAAAAACAGTGACGCGGGCGTTTCCAAAATCGGTTACGTAAATGTTTCCCAAATAGTCTTGCGCCAAATACTGGGGGCCGACAACCTCGCCGACGCCCCTTCCCTTTTTGCCAATGTACTTTTCAAAAAGTCCGCTCTCGCTTAGAACGCTGATCCTGTCGCCAAAGCTTTCGGTCACCAAAAGCTTTCCGTCTTGCGCCTTGATCACGTCAACAGGTCTGTCAAAGCCGTTTAAAGGTCCTGTGACGCGGCGGACAACGTTTCCGTTAATGTCCAGCAAGACAAGCTCGTTGGAACCGTACGCGCAAACCCAAATCGTTCCGTCGGTGTTGGCCAAAATGGAAATCGGCTGGCTGAAAATTTGAAAGGTGGAGCCGCTCACAGTGTTGCTTCCGTTAAAGGTGCCGGTCTCCGTGTATCTTGAGCCTTGGTCCACCGAAGCGTTCACACGGCGTTCGCGGACAACTTCGATTTTATTCTCCAACAAAATTCCGCCGTAACCGGAATCGCTCGCAAACTGCCATTGCTCAAGCGCGGTGCCTTCCATTCCGGCGCGGTAGTAGGATTTTCCAAGCCAGTCCAAAATCAATTTTTCGTCCGGCAAATACGAAAGCGCTTTTTCAAACTGAATGATCGCGTCGTTAAAAAAACCGCGATAGTAAGACTGAACGCCGCGCCTAAATTCTTCTTCCGCAAAGCCAGCCTCGGCGCTTCTCTTTAATCCCGAAACGTTTCCGGCGTCGTCAAAAAGATGCTCGGCCAGCTTTTGCGAAGAGCCGGCTGCCGCGACAAATAAAAAGACTGTCAAAAAAGTCAAAAGTTTTTTCATCAGTGATTTGTCCTTGCCTGAGCTAAAGAATTAAGGTGCTTTTGTATCTCAACGTTTTCGGGAAGCTGTTCTTCCGCTTGCTTTAAATACTTTCCGGCCTCTTCCAACAAGCCAAGCTTGTAGTAAACCCATCCCAACGAGTCAAGGCAGGCGGCGTTTTGCGGAGAATTGTTCAAGGCCTTTTTGCAATAGCCCAATGCGCGGGTAAGGTCGCGGCCCTCTTCCGCCAAAACATAGCCCATGCCGTTCAAGGCCGTTACGTTTTCGGCGTCCTTTTCTAGCGAGCGCTCGTAGTATTCCAAGCATTTGTCGATGTCTTTGTTTTCCCAAGAGATAAAGGCAAGCGAGGCCAAAACGTCAGCGCTCTTGTAGCCGGTTTCCAATAATTTGTTAAGCTCAAAGTCGGCAAGGCGCTTGCGGCCGCTCTTTACGTAAATGATGGCAAGCAAGTATCTGCACTGCAAAACGCGCTGGTAGTCTTTTCCGCCTGTGACGACTTGCTCGATGTACATCAAGGCGTCGTCGTATTTTCCAAGCCGAGCGTAGCACAAGCCGATGTAGTATGCCAATTCAAAATTGTCGGCGCCGGAGTCGTCGGGCAGCGACAAAAAGAACGCGAGCGCGTCCGAAAATTTGTTTTGAACGTACAGACTGATTCCGTTTGAAAGAACTGAACTTTCCATTAATTCCTCCCGCCCATTTTCACCCTAAAGCAATTCTACACCTTAAATTCAATTCCGTCTAGAGCGCAAGCGGCCGATGGCTCTGCGTAAAGCCGCGTCACAGCCGCGTAGCCTTCAACGCACGCGTCATAGTCGGAATAAGCCCTGGCGGCGCTGTCAACCCTTCCGCCTGTAAAAGTTCGCTCGTAAAGGCCGCCTCCCAAATCCTTTAGGATGACCTTGTCTTCAACATATTCCCTAAAGGACACTGCTGCAAACTTGGCGCCCTTGTAGGGCTTGCTTTGAGCCATGCCGTTAACGTTTGGAAAGACGCACTTTTCTTTAGGCATATGGCCGTCTATTGCCACGTTGGAAAGCGCCGCCAATGTCTTTAAATTTTTGGCGGCAAAGTCGGCCATCGCGTAGTAGTCGTCCTCGTCCTCGCTTGCTACTATTTCGTCGTTGGTCCACATAACGCTTAAGGCGACGCTGGGAATTCCCATCAAGACCGCTTGCCTTGCCGCTCCGCAAGTGCCGGAGTACAAAATGTCAAGGCCAAGATTGGGGCCGCGGTTTATGCCCGAAAGCAAAATGTCAGGCCGCTCAAAAAGCTTGCTGTGGATTGCGGTCAAAACGCAGTCGGCCGGTGAGCCGGCGCAAGTGTAAAAATTTTCGTCGATTTCGCGGACTTTCATTCCGCCGCCCATATGGATGCTTTGGCTGGTGCCGCTTTGGTTTGTGGCCGGAGCCATCACGTAAACGGTGTGGTTGTCGTACAAAAGACGCTCGCGCAAAACGTTTATTCCGGGAGCGTCGTATCCGTCATCGTTCGTTAAAAGGATCTTCACGACAATCTAACCTGATGGGCTCCCTTTGCAGGCTTTACTTCAAAAGTCTCGGCCTCAAAGCCAAAGATTCTTGAGTATTCGTCAAGCTTTTTGCGGTAAACTTCTTCGTCACTGTCGCGGATAATCGCGTAGAGGCAGCGGCCAAAGCCCTTTCCGGTGATGCGGCCGCAAGTAACCGGCTCGCGGATGTCAACCAAATTGGGCTCCAACTCGCCAACGCGCTTAAGGATCCAGTCGATTTCGGGACAAGAAAGCTTGTAGTTTTCTTGCAAAAGCTTGTGGCTGTTGTTTACCGCTCGCGCGAACTTTGTGAACTTGCCTTTTTTGATTCCGTCAAGCGCGTCAAGAATCATTCCGTGCTCGTGGATTATGTAAAGAAGCTTTTGCCTCATGTCTTCGCTTACGACAGAAAGCATTTCGTTTACGTTGGTGGGGTTTGTGTCGTAAACCCAGCCGCCCGGAATGCCCTTTTTGCGTTCCTTTAAGTCGCCCAACAAAAGCGCGTGCTCCGGCTCGCGGATTTCGTCCTCGTTCCAAATGGAAAAGCGGGGAACCTTGGCGTCTGTCAAAAGAATCTTGTAGCCGCTAAAGTCAAAGGGAATGTTCTCGTAGGTTTGCTTTCCGTAGTCGGTCAAAATCATTGAGTTGGGCTCTGAATAAAGAGCGGCAAAGTTGTCGGCGATCAAATTTCTTGTCTTTAGGAAAAGGCGGTTTCCCCTGTCCAAGACTTGCAAAAGCTGCGAGTCCTCAAGGTTGATTTTTTGAGCCTTTTTGATGGCCAATGCCGTTCCAGCCTTGATCGCGCTGGTGATTCCAAAGCCGGCGGACGGAAGGATCTCGGAATAAACGGTAAAGTCCATTCCCTTAAGCTCGATTCCGCTTGAAATGTAGCCGTAAACGACGGCCTTTAAAATGTTGGCCCAGCGGTCCTCTTTTTTTACCTTAAGGTTTGAGATATCCGCCTTTTTGCGTTCCTTTAGCTGGACAAAGTGGAATTTGAGCGCGGTGTCGTCCCTAAGCGAGACGGCCACGTAAACCGGAATGTTTATCGCCATTGAAAGCGTCTTGTCTTTGAAAAACCAGCAGGAATGCTCCCCCATCAAATGAAAGCGGCCCGGAGTCGAAATCACGACTTTTGGATTCTCTCCGTATTCCTTTTTATGCGCGGCGTAAATATCTTTTGTAGTAGCCATTGTATTCCACCCAATATCTTAAATCGTTTTTATATTGAACAAATATTAAAAATGCAATAAGATATTATACCACAATGACGCTAGTTTTTCAAGTTATTTGCGCTCTTTTTTCAGGATTCTTGTCCGCGCTTTCGATGCCAAACGAATTTTTGGCCTTTGGCTCGCCCGTCATTGGCTTTTTTGCCTTAGTTCCCCTGTATTTTGCGGTCAAAAAGGCCCGATCCTACAAAGTTGCGGCCTTTTTATTCGCCATCGACGCCCTTACGACGCATTTGCTGTCCAGCTACTGGCTGGCCAACTTTAAGGACTTTGCCGTTTTTACCTTGGGAGCGTCGGCCTTTGGAACCGCCTGCATCGAGGCGATGGCCGGCTGCCTCTACTTTTTTCCCTTTGCGGGAACGGAGTCCAGCCTAAAAATCGGCCAAAAAGCCAGGCTGGATTTTGAGGCCTTTAGGCCCTTGCACTTTGCCGCCGTCCGCGTGGCCTACGAATGGGCCAAGTCAACCGGCTTTTTGGCTTATCCTTGGGGCGTTTTGTCGATGTCAGCCTTTACAAGCAAGGCCCTATTGCAGTCCGCCGACATTTTTGGAACTTACGGCATAAGCTTTTTGATGGCTTTTTTTGCCGCTTGCGCCGCGGAATTCACCCTAAATTCCAATAAATTCAACTTTAACCTGGCCTGCAACGCAAAATGCCTTGCGCTCTGCCTAATCTTGCTTTTTGCCTACGGAACGTTCAAGCTTTGCCAAAAAAGCCCTGTCCAAAAGACATTGAACGCGGTCCTTGTCCAGCAAAACATGGACCCCTGGGCAAGCGACGACGACTACGAAAGCGTCCAAAAGTCAATGGGCCTTTCAAGGTCGGGCATTCGGGAATTTGAGGGCATGGGCTTAAAGGCAGACTTGGTCGTCTGGAGCGAGGCCGTCTTGCGGTACGCGATCCCCCAAGCCTTGGACCGCTACAACTACGTTCCCTCGCCGCAAAGCCTTTTTGACTTTATAAAAAGCGCGGGCGTTCCGTTTGTAATAGGCGGCCCTTATTTTGAGCGGACCGAAGACGGAAAAGCCGCAAAAATGCACAACGCCGCGTTGGTCTTTGACAAGGAAGCCAACCTTAGGGGCTATTGCGCAAAGAGCCACTTGGTCCCCTTTGCCGAGGTCATTCCTTTTGCTGAGAGCGAATTTGTAAAAAGGACGATGGAGCGTCTTGTGGGCTTTTCCAACGGCTGGAATCCCGGAAGCCGCTTGGCCCTCTTTGACTTTAAGGCAAGCGTGGCGCCGGACGCAAGCCAGCCGGAATTCCACGACCTTTCAAAAAGCATGGACCAGGAAGAAGGAGCCAAAGTCCGCGCGGCCCTTCCGATTTGCTTTGAGGACGCCTTTCCAGACGTTTGCAGCCCGATGTTCCATGCCGGAGCGGAAGTCTTTATAAACATTACCGACGACTCTTGGTCCAAGACCTCGTCCGCCGAGCGCCAGCACTTTGCGGTGGCCGCCTTTAGGGCCGTAGAATACAGGACGACGCTTGTCCGCTCCACCAACGCGGGCCTTACCGGAATCGTTGACGACAAGGGCCGCGTAGTCCAATCGATTCCCTTGTTCAAGGACGACTGGCTTTGCGCCCAAATCCCGATTTACGCTCGCCGCTCCACAGTCTACTCTGAGTACGGAAACTGGTTTGCCCATTTAATTCTAGCCCTCATCGCTCTTTGCGCCGTTCTAAAGGCCCGCCAAATCCGCCCGCCCAGCCTGCGCGACTGCGTAATCGCGGAACTGCAAAAGATAGAATTTTAGTTTGCGTTTTTTATAAAACTGTGTTATAATTTAAAAAATAATTATAAAAGTTTTTGGGGGAGAAAAAACAATATGAAAAAGTTTAACCGTCTCGTTGGAACGCTGGCCGCCTGCGCCGCGCTTTTGTTTGCATCCACCGCTTGCAACAATTCATTTAGCGACAACTCTCCGCCGCCGCAACAACTGTCACAAGCGCAAAACGCTGGAGCATTGGCCACTCCGCTTACGCTGGAAGCCGCCGCCGCCAACGCGGTCGTAACATTTGTCAACAAGGCGACAGGCGCCGTCACCTACAAAGTCAACGGAGAAACGGCGCAAACAATCGCAAGCAACTCGACAGGAAAAATCACGCTTGCAAACGTCGGCGACAAGGTTGAATTTTGGGGCGACAACAAGGCGTACGCGACAAGCACCAGCAACTACAGCAACATCGCTTGCGACAAAGACTGCTATGTTTACGGCAACATCATGAGCCTTGTTAATAGCGCGCAATTTGAAAAAGCGACCGCGCTAGAAGAAGGTTATACGTTTGCCTGTTTCTTCAGAAACAATGCGCATATAAAAAACAAAGACGGCGCCGACTTGCTTTTGCCCGCCGCCACGCTGGCGAGAGGCTGCTACTACCGCATGTTCTACGACTGCACAAGACTGACAGCCGCGCCAGACCTCCCGGCCACCACGCTGGCGTATTGGTGCTACTACCGCATGTTCTCCGGCTGTGCGAACCTTACAGCCGCGCCAAGCCTTCCCGCCACTACTTTGGCGGTCTCCTGCTACAACGGCATGTTCTCCGGCTGCGCAAGCCTGACAGCCGCGCCAGACCTCCCGGCCACCACGCTGGCAGAGGGCTGCTACGAAAGCATGTTCTCCGGCTGCGCAAGCCTGACTGCCGCGCCAAGCCTTCCCGCCACCACGCTGGCGAACTCCTGCTACCACCAAATGTTCTACAGCTGCGCAAGACTGACAACCGCGCCAAGCCTTCCCGCCACCACGCTGGCGTATTGGTGCTACTACCGCATGTTCTCCGGCTGCACAAGCCTTACAGCCGCGCCAAGCCTTCCCGCCACCACGCTGGCAGAGGGCTGCTACAGCGACAGGTTCTCCGGCTGCACAA